>MDSW01157737.1_pt1 | contig 17444 bp, 15 predicted proteins | sample 811171 | NCBI WGS metagenome assembly MDSW01 (sample SAMN05326641, study PRJNA326480) | marine metagenome | isolation source: seawater | place: Atlantic Ocean: North West | collected 2012
CAAGGGGTATATAAAAAGTCCATTCTTGAAAGGATGCAAATATATAAAACATTCCTGCCCCTAAAATAACACCAACAATGCCGCCAAGTAGGCAAAGTAACATTGCTTCAACAATAAATTGCATCATGATAGCCTTATGAGTAGCACCTAATGCTTTTCTTAATCCTATCTCTCTAGTTCGTTCGGTAACAGAAACCAGCATAATATTCATTACGCCAATTCCACCAACAAGTAGACTGATTCCTGCAATACCTGTAATTAAAATGGTAAAGATAGCGGTAGCTTCTTTTCTTAAATCAGAATATTGGCTCCAATCATTGATTCTAAAATCATTATCAACTCCAGGACCTATATCGTGTTGTCTCCTCAGTACCTGTTCAATAATTACCATAGCTTCTTCAATATTTTGATCATTCGAGATGCTTACAGAAATTGAATTAACAGTTTTTCTTCCAAAGATTCTATCGCTTGCAGTGAGTAATGGGACATATACGTTATCATCTGGAGACCTCCAGCCACTTGAGCCCTCACTTTCTAAAATTCCAATAACCTTAAAAGGAACACCAGAGATTAATAGCTCTTTATTTAACATGTTTCTGGGTGAGGTCTTTAATTCAGTTGCAACCTTTGGACCTATAACAGCTACCCTTTTTCTTGCAAGATTCTCATTTTCAGTAAAATTTCTTCCACTGGATATTTTATAACCCTGAATATCAAAATAGTTCGTCCAATGTCCGCTTATTCCAGCGCTCATATTATTATTACCAAATTTAATTTGACGACTACCTTCTATACTAGGAGTAATTTTCCAATCAATTTTTTTATCATTTTGTAATGCTTCTGCATCTTTTATAATAAGTGGATTACTTCCATAAGTAACACCACCTCTTTTTCGTTGACTTGCGTAGACAGATAAAACTCTACCCCCAAGATTATCAATTTCACTGTTAAGAGCACTTTGCGCACCCTCGCCTATAGCTATCATGGCTATAACTGATGCTGTTCCTATAATAATTGCCAGAGATGTTAAAAAAGACCTTGTAGCATTTGCTCTGATTGCATTAATAGCAGAATAAAGGGACTCAGTAAATAACATGACTAGGCGCCAAATGAAGATGAGACTCTGGCTCTAAATTTTTCTTGGTAATCTACAAGGCTTTGGCTAGGAAGGACATAGACTTCATCACCTTTATTAAGACCATCTATAACCTCAACATTGCTTAAATCAGATTTTCCAATCTGCACCCATTTTAGCTCAGGGCCGTCCTTTGAATCTTTAATGACAATAAATTTATTAAAACTCTCCCCTTTAACTTTATTTTTTAAAAAAGTATCAACTTGGTCTTCAGACATCTCTAACAAAGCTGCTGCAGATTTAATATCTTTTCTTGTTCTTAGTGAGCTAGTAGGAATACTTAGTGATACATTCTCATCAAGTATTTGGATAATGACATCTGTATTCATGCCTAAAAGTAAAAGATTTTCTTTATTTTCTATATCTATAAGAATAGGAAATAATGTTACATTTTGTTCAACTTTAGCTAGAGGCTCAATTTTTGCTACCTTTCCAAAAAACTGTCTATCTCTGTATGCTGATACTTTAATTGATACATCTTGTCCTACTTTTACTTTACCAACATCTATTTCATCAACCAAGGCTCTAACTCTTACATTTCCTAAATCTGCCATTCTCATAAGAATAGTTCCGCCGCCAACAGCAACACTTGGAGAGGATATCACCTGACCAACTTCAACATTTCTAGATATAACGGTACCTTCAGTTGGAGATCTTACTATGGTGTCATCAAGTGATATATTTGCATTCTCAAGACTCACCTGAGTTCTTACTACTGCCGATTGTGCAGAAGCATAATTTTCTTGAATATCTTCAAAATCTTTATCAGCAATACTCCCTTCAGTATGAAGAGCTTCTCCTCTTATTAATTGAGACTTAGCATTCTCAAGTCTAACTTTAGACAAGCCTAAATCAGCTTCAGCCTGCGCGAGGATGTTATTAGGTGTTCTTTGATCAATTCTAGCTAAAATAGCACCCTTTTTAATATAGTCACCAACTTCAGCACCTAAAAAAAGAACTTCTCCTGAAGCTTTAGACTTGATTTCTATTGTTGAAATAGCTTCTATTTCACCAGAGGCTTCAATAGAGAGCTCCAGACTTTTATTGGTGGCCTCTTCTTTTGAATAGTATTTAAAACTATCCTCTTTTGCATCTTCAGAGCCGCCACACGATATTAATAATGTTGATGCAAATAATGCAATGTAAATGTTTCTCATATTTATCCTATACTAATTTATCTGATTCTATTAAACCATCTTTGATGGTTATTACTCTTTGCGCTTGATTAGCAACTTCCTCTTCATGAGTAATAATTATAATTGTTTGTCCGTTATGATGAAGCTCCTTAAACAAATTCATCACATCAGCACCCGTTTGTGAATCTAAATTCCCTGTTGGTTCATCAGCAAAAAGAATACTTGGTGAATTTACTAGAGCTCTTGCTATAGCAACTCGCTGTTGCTGCCCACCAGATAGCTCAGATGGACTATGATCCATTCGATCGTCTAATCCAACGTCCAAAAGTGCTTTTTTAGCTCTTTCAATAGCCTTACTTTTTTTTTCACCTGCATACTTTAGTGGCAACATAACATTATCTAGCGCCGAGCTTCTTGCAAGGAGATGAAATGATTGAAAAACAAAACCTATCTCTTTGTTGCGAATCATTGCAAGGTCATCATCTAGTAGAGTACTGACTTCTTGATTATTAAGAAAATACTTACCACTAGTAGGAGTATCAAGACATCCTATAATATTCATAAGGGTTGTTTTACCTGAACCAGAAGGACCCATAATTGCTATGAATTCTCCAGGCTGAACATTAAGATCAATTCCTTTTAATGCTTCCACAGATTGGGTTCCCATTTTAAAAGATCTCTTTAGCTCAACTGTTTTTATAATACTCATGATTTTAAGACATTCTACACGATGTAAAGTTCACTTTACACTCTATAAAAAATCTAACCTGAAATTGCTTTTAAATATTCTAACCAAGCGTTAGCCTGTAATTCATATTTTTCGCTTTGTGAAGCTAAGGATAATTGCTCTTTACCGAGGATATAATTTTTTAATTCAATATTAGCAATGCCAGAAAGTAAATCTAATTTACCATCTGTATCAATATTATTATCTTTAGAAATTTTATAGCCCTCAAGAACAGAATCCCAATCATAAGAAAAGAATGCAACTTCAACCAGCTGAATTATTAAGTCTTCATCGGGATCGTCTAACATTTTTATCGCTTGTTTTAATGCATCAATAGACTTACTTCTTTCTTTTGCATAAAGCCATGCATCAGATAGCAATTTAAGCATTTTTTTGTCATCTTTCTCAAAAAGATCATTATCAAAACCTTCTTGAATAACTTGCGCAGCCATAACTGGATTTTGTTTATATAGATAAAAGCTTGATAGATTAATAAATTCATCTGGTTTTTCTAATAGATCTTGCAAATAACCAAGCTCTAAAGAAGCAAGAGCTAAATTTTCCTCTTTTAAGAGATTGTAAATAGCAGACAGTTGAAGATAATATTGTTTTTTTTCAGGCTCATTTTTAACAAGAATTAAAGCGGTGTCCTTGGCTTCTTTGTAATAACTTTTGGTGTATTCGATTGCAAACTTCAATCTATACCAATCTTCAATAAAGGAATCATTAAGACTTATTGCTTTTTTTATATTAACGTATGATTCATCAAATTTTTCTTGCTGGGCATAGGCTAATGCTAAGAGACCATAAACCTGTGCTAAATCAGGAATATCAATATTTAACCTCTCAACTTCTGCTAGATAAGTTTCTAGAAAAGTAACTGCCTTATCTATATTTTTATCTACAACATAAAGTTGAGCAAGTATTCTTACCAGGGTAGCTTGTTCATCAATAGGGAATGCACCAGTATTAAAAGCATCTTCAAGTTTTACAAAAGCTTCTTTGTATCTATCAAAACGTAAATAAAAGTAACCAAATGTTCTTGCTACAACAGCTTTATCATAGGAGTCTTTTCTCCAGTTTCTGCTATATAAAGATGTTAAGATTTTTTCAGCATCCTCATAATTTCCTGTTTCAATTTTACTGTCAACTCTTACTAATTCAAAGTAAGTTCTCTCAGTAAGTGCAGGTGCAGCTGTTCTCGAACCAACAGCTGAAAATAGAGGGAAAGATATTAAAATTAAAAATAAATACTTATACATAGTTAATAAATAGTAAATTCTATAGTTTGGACGCCATTTTGCTCTACTGCGACACCATTTACAAATTTAGGCCTAAATTTCCATCTTTTAATTGCAGCTAAAGCTGCTCTATCGAATACTCTTGGAGGTCGAGATTCAATTACCCTTGGGTTAGAGACTGTTCCGTCATCAGTAACAGTGAATCTTATAGTCACGTAGCCTTCGACTCCCCCCATTAATTGCTCTCGAGGATAATTAGGATTTATTCGTACCAGAGGGATTAATTGACTATTCGCTGCTCCAGCAGAAGCTGCTCCAAGAAAAGCGCCACCGAAATCATTTGGAATATCAATATCAGGGAAGTCAATATCAAGAGCTGGAGCTTTAGGAGGCGTCTTCATATCAGGTGTAGCTAAATCTGGTGGTGGTGGTTTTTTTGGAGGTTCGGGTTTTTTAGGAATAACTCTTTGTTTCTCCTGAAGTGAAGTATCTTTTTTTAAACGAATAAAATCAACGACTCTGAAATCACTATTTTTGTTAAAAGCATTAAGGCTGGGCTTAATTATTAGAGCCAAAATAGAAAAGACTACAATTGCAGAAATTATTCCTATAAAGATTTCCTTAATGGTTTTAGTCATTATCAGCTGCGATAGATATCTCTTGAACTCCAGCTAATCTTATTTGATCCATTGCTTGAACGAGCAGTCCTGTCTGTGAAGCTTTGTCAGCTTGTATTATTACAGAACCCTCTGGATTTTCCGCTCTAAGTCTGACGATATTAGGCCTAATAGCTCTTATATCAACCTTTCTTCTATCAATGAAAACTTCATTGTTTTCTGAGATAGCAACTAAAATATTACCTTTTTCATCTCTTTCTGCAGTTGCAGCATTTGGTCTATTGATCTCTATACCTGTTTCTTTAATAAAGGAGGTTGTAACAATAAAAAAGATTAGCATTATAAATACGATATCCAACATTGGAGTCATATCTAATGTTGCTTCTTCTCGTAATCTTCTAGCTTTTCGTCTCATGATTTTGTAGTTAGCACAGTTATTTTATTTTTAATTACAGAAAGGAGTAATAAACCCATAATACTAATTGTCATTCCAACCATAGTTGGTAGTGTAGCTTTAGTAATTCCAGCTGCAAGTGCTCTAGCATTTCCTGTTCCCATAATTGCAACTACATCAAAAACTTCAATCATCCCAGTAACAGTTCCAAGAAGTCCTAAGACTGGACAAACAATAATAAGAACTTGTATTAAGGACATGTGCTTGTCAACCTTGTATTTAAAATCATGAAAATGAGATTTAAGGATAAGGCTAGAAATCTTTTTATTTGCGTGGCTGACTTTTATAGATTTGTAATTAACAAGATCATTGTTAGCTGATTCAAATAAATACAGAAATTTACCAGCCAGTAAAAAGAACAATAAAGAAGCTACACCAAAGAGAGTCACAACAACAAAACCTCCTTGATAGAAGAAATTAAAGAAAAGTTTTATAAATTCTTCCATTATTAAGTTTTTACTCTTTGTGCAATTATTCCCGATGCTTTTTCTTCTAGATAATCAATAATTCTTTTGGCATAAGAATCGGCATATGAATGTAAGAACAACAAAGGTGCTGCAACAATCAAGCCAAGCATAGTAGTAACAAGAGCTTGAGAAATACCGCCTGCCATTAGCTTAGGATCACCTGTTCCAAATAATTGTATAGATTGGAATGTAGCAATCATTCCAACAACGGTTCCTAATAGACCCAAAAGAGGAGCAATAGTTGCTATTAACTTAATTGAATTTACTCTTGTTTCAATTGCAGGCATAAATGACTGTATCTTTTCATCTAACATTAATTCTAAAGTTTCAAACTCTTCTTCAGCATTATCTTGTTCAAGTAAAATTAACTCGCCTAAAAGATTTGAATCTGAAGCTGCGGCATCCTTTTCTTGATCTTCAATTGCCGTAATTACATTTCTTAATGTATATATTCTCTCAGCAGAAAGAGCTAGACCAATTAAACCAAGTAAAATAATAAAGTAACCAACTATTCCACCCTGATTTATTCTCTCAATAATATTTGGATTCTGAATTAACTTTTCCGTTAAAGATCCTCGAGTAGGGTCTAAATCAACATCAAATATTCCAGAGTCATTATTTTGAATCTTTTTAAGACTCCTTTTGCTCATGCCAGCAGGCTGCGAAGGCAGAAACTGAAGCTGATTTGTATCAATTAAATGCTTTAAAAACTTTCCATCAGATGCAGTATTAAATGTTCCTAAACGAACAACCTCTGTATCTTCAATATTTCCATCTGCAGAAATAACGGGAGTTAAAAAAGTGACAATTTCTCCTGAATTTTGAATCTCCTCTAAAAGGGTTTTCCATAAAGCTCTAATATTTAAAATAGAAGGAGTTCTAACTTGAGCTAGATCTTCTAAAAACTGAGTTCTATCAGGATGATCTATGTTAGTAATTGAATTTTCAAATTCACCCTTAGTTTGACCAGCTACCTGCTTAACAACTCCAAACATTTCACCTAAATTACCAAGTTTTAGGGTTAATTTCTCTTCAAGTGCAGACAAAGCTTGCTCGTTATCATCAAATTGTTTTAAAAGCCTATCAGAAAGATCTACAGCGTTTTCAAGATCTTTTTTTGTAACAGATTTAATTCTTTTAAGTTCGTTTACCTTTTCTTCTAAAGTATTAAATCTGGAGAAGTCATATCTTTTTTCAATATCTTCAACTTTATCAATTTCATTGATAAGCAAATCAAACGGATCTATAACAACCTCAGATTCTTCTTGAGCTTTTATATTAAATGTTGATATTAAAAGGAATGTTAATATAAAATTTATTTTGTTTTTCATTACTTTTCTACCGGTAAATTTATTAATGAAGGTGGGAGTTCTTTCCTGGCAATGTGAAGAGCAGTAACAAGCTCATTGTCATAACCAGAACTCAACTTCTCCCATTGAGAATTCTTTTTACTGTAGACAGCATGAAAAGATCCATCTGGAGTCCTGCCATAAAGACCAATTCTTCCCATTCTAAACATTTCCATATTATAAGAGTTACCATCAACTAAAACTTCATCTGAATATGCTTCAATGGTTCTGCCGAATTCGTTTTCTATTTGATAAGCCTCAAAAACTCTCCTGAATTTTTCGGAAGTAGAAATATCAGATCTATCTAATAAAGAGTAAAGATTGTTAACACGATCTTTTCTCTCAGTAAGTAAAAATGGGTAATCAAAATCTAGTAATTTATCTAAGGTTTTAACCATGTCTAACAATAAAGGCATTATCCTTTTATTGGTTTCGTCAAGATCTACAATTTGTTGATTTAGAGATTTAATTTCAGTGTTTTGCGAGTCAATTAATCTTTGCAACTGTTCATTATAGACATTAGTAATATCAAGCTCTTGATTTAAAAACTGTATATCACCTTTTAAGGTAATAAGATTTATATCCAATAAATTTATTGACTCTTGTCTATTAGATGCTTGAGAGGAAGAATTTGATTCTTTGCTTAATGCAGACTGAAGTGAGTCTTGACTGACTACAAGTGGCGATGAAAGTAATATTAATAGAAGAAAAGAGTGCTTCATAAAATGATCCCCGATAATTAGCTCTAGTAGTTTAAATGAGTTTGGTAATAAAAAAAAGGCCCAATAAATTGAGCCTTTCTTGAGTAGTACTATTTAAAATGTATATCTGTAAGATACTGTAACTTCAGTACCAACTACAGGATATAAAGCATCTTGAACATATGGCCAAGCTAGAGTACCATCTTTGTCTGGAAATGCGTCTAGCAAGTTATTTACATTCATCTGAATGTAATGATCTCTTGAACCACCAATTGAATATGCTGCATAAACACCAGTATCAAAGTAAGGGCTTTTCTTGCCGTCATTTCCTTCCATATGACCCCATCTTTGAACATTAATTCCAGTGTTCCAATCACCTTTACTCCAACCAAATGAGAGATATGATTTAGTTCTTAATCTATAGTTATAGCCACCATCCCACAATGAGAATGGCTCTTCACCAACTTCATTAGCTCGCTTTTCATCATCAACATAAGACATTGAGAAAGACAGAGAGAAGTCACCTTTGTTATCAGTTAAAAATCTAGCTGTAGTAGATATATCAGCTCCACGATAGTAAAGAGTACTTTTGTTAAGCGGTGTTACAGATACACTAGTTATTCCACCTTCAGGAGGTACTATATCTGGATTATTACCATTAGAAGGTCTATATTCGTCACCTCTAACAATTGTTGCATATAAATCACTACAATAAGCATCAGTAAGGGCGCTATATCCACCGTCATTACCACCAACAGCTTGAATTCTACAGATTGCTTCTTCATACAAATTAGTTACAGCATTTGTATTCGATGTAACATCGTTAAGCGTTAACTCAAACAAATCTAAGCTAAAGTCCCAGGACACATTTGTTTCACTAACTAAATCAACAACCATACCAAGAACATAGTTTTCACCCTGCTCTTCTCTAAGAAGCTTACTTCCTTGACTTAGTATTGGAGTATTAATTTGGTTAAAACCAGCACAGTTGCCATTCACGTCACCTGTATTAAGGTATAGTCCCCAATAATCACAAGGGCTTGAAATAGCTGTTGTTAGACCTTTATGGACATAAGGTAAACTTGGAGCCTTAAATGACTCACCCCAACTACCTCTAATAAGAATGTCTTCATTTGGTCTAAATTGGAAATTAATCTGGTCAGTTCTTCTTGCTCCAATTGCAGTAGATCTATCGTCATAATCATCTTCTCGAGTAGCTAAACCAACTTGAAGTTTAGAAGTAATAGGTAAATTAACCTCTAGACCCCATGATTGTCTATCACGGTATCCACCACCTACTGCGGCGTCAGCATATTGAATTTCTCCAGCAACAATGTTGTCTGTTGCATCCTGGAAGAAGTTTTGAGTATGATCTTCAACAACAAAAGCAAAAGCAACAGGTCCGGCAGGTAATGTAAATAATTCACCTGTTATTGAAGCTTGAACAGATTCAGATCCTGAAGTTCCAAAATAAGCTGCATCAGCTGCAGCAGTTGCTAGTAAATTAGCAGCACTTGAGTCAGTAGATTCAAACCAAACATCTGGGTTGAAAAGACCAAAATAACCGCCTAAGAATAAATCTTGTTGACAATAAGGACTATCACCTTGAGCTCCACACATCCATTCCTTTATTCCTGCTGTAGTTACAAACTGTGAAGATTCAGTTAAGTCATATTCATCATTAGTGGCAGTAATATCCCACTCCCAAATATTATTACCAACTTCTATGTTACCAGTAGCTCCGAAAGACCAAGAGTTTGTTTCGTCTTCCCAAGATCTATCCCAGTTATAGTCGCTCCAAATTCTTTGAACAATTAATCCTTCTACTCCTAAATTATCTCCTGCGTTATTAACAGCATAACCATAAAAATAATCAAAATAGAACATTGGGAAGTAAACGCCATCCGACTCTTGTGACCAATATGAATAATCAGCATATAGCTCAATATTATCGTTTAACTCGTAGTTGAAGGTAACATAAGCAGAATTACTTTCTCTATGATTTCTAACTGACTTTCTAGAAATACCATCGAATCCACAAAAAGGATATCCTCCACCTTCGCCATAGGCTCCATCAGTCATAGTTGTATAGCCACCGATGTTTTCACATGTATCGCCACCAAATGCAGAAGGAAGTCTGTTTGGTCCACCAAATAAATCAATAGCTATTATTGACCAATCTGGATCTCTGTATCTTGGATCCTTATCATCTTGATAACTATCATATTCACTTCTGTCAGCACCGTAGATTGGCTCTTGTGCTGCGAATTCTAAACCATATGCATAGCTGAATTTGTCTATATAGCCACCACCGGTGAATTCAATGTTAAGATTTTCACCATTACCTGGAACGTGAGCACCAGCTCTAACTCTTACTGAGGTTTCTTCTAGGCCACTAATAAGAATAACGTTTATAACACCAGCAACAGCATCTGAACCGTAAATAGCAGAAGCACCTGAGCTAAGAATTTCGATTCTTTCTACCATAGCTAATGGAATTGAATTCCAGTTGAAGACACCTTCGTTACCACTGTAAGGAAAAGGATAATCAGCTCTTCGTTTACCATTAACAAGTACAAGCGTGTTGCCTGGTCCAAAATCTCTTAAACTAATTGTATTTGCACCTGGCGTAAATCCACCTGAAGCTATATCGCCCTGGAAGTCTCCAGTGTTAGCAGCAGCAGAAGCAACAGCGTCATAGACAGATATAAATCCACCTTTTTCAATCATCTCAGCTGTCATTACTACTAAAGGCTGTGGGCCTTCAGTTTGAGATCTTTTAATTCTTGATCCTGTAACGCTAACTTTTGAAAGTTCTACTTCGTCTTGTTTTAGATTTGATCCAGTAACAGATGTGGTTTCAGGCGCATCAGATACAGGAGCTGAAGTTTCAACAACTTCATCCATTAAGGCATCTTCTGAAACAGGCTCATCAGCAAAAGTTACTAATGAAAAACCAGCAATTACTAGCAATGATAATGAAAATTTATTTTTATACATGTTTTCCCCACACGTTAAATGTTTAATAACCTATCATTCTCCACGTATTTAATTATTTATCAAGTAAATTATGTAACTTTTTTTATATCTTTAATATTGGAGTATTTGCTGCATATGTATTGAAATCTATTTAACTGTAAAGTTAACTTGACATAATACAAACCACAGCTACAATCTAGAAAAGTAAATATATATTAAAATATTTTTACTTAATCAACATATAGCTGTTAATAAAATAGCTTATATAAAATAGGATAATTTCAAATGTTAAAAAAAATTACAAAAATTTCTCTCTTGATGTTAGTTTCTATAACCTCAGGATTTAACTTGTATGCTCAGGAAGTCCGAACTATTCCAGTTCAAGATTTCTTCTGCGACTCAGCTCTTACAGGAGCAACTTTATCGCCAAGTGGTAAATACTTCGCGGCATTAGTGCCGGTTTCTGGTGGTAAATGTACTATTGAAGATAGTGATGATAAGAGTGCTGCTAAGGTTTTATTAGTAGTTGAGATAGCGACTATGTCTTCTAAAGTTTTGAGTGGAACTGGTGGCGGTTCAAAGATTACCAATTTCTTTTGGTTGAGTGATACCAGAATTGGATTTAATAAGCAGCCTATGGCCGGTTTAGATGCATATGATCTATGGGCAGTTGATGCAGATGGCAAGAATGTAAAAAAATTGGTTCCAGGAAGATATGAAGATGGTTATCCAGTTGGCATTCAAGGAGTTTTAAACCTACTAAAAGATGACGATAAAAATATTTTAGTTCAATACAATAAAAGAAGGCCTTCTGTAACAGACGTCTATAAACTAAATATATATTCAGGAAGACTTAAATCAGTAGCTTCTGATCCAGTCAAGGGTGGCGATAGGTCTTTAGGATGGGCTGTTGATAAACAAGGTAATGTTAGAGGATATCTTGCAGTAGATGGTTTAAATTATAATCTTTATCACCGAAACGACGTTGAGTCTGATTTTGAGCTTCTAAGACAATTTACTTTTCAACAACCAATGTTTAGCCTAGCCGGCTATGATTGGGATGGAAGATATGCATATGTAACTGGTCAAGCAGTTGCAGCAAATGGAGATGTTATTGATGATAAGGATACCGATGCTTTATATAGATATGACACACAAGAAGATACTTTTGAATTTATGTACTCTAATGAAAGATACGATATCGGTGGTATAGCTATATCTGATAATACTAAAGAGCCACTTTTTATTAGATATATGGGTGAAAAGATGGAAACAGTTTATTTGGACTCAGACTTTGAAGCTATGCAGATGTCATTGGAAGCAGCTTTCCCAAACCAAGAAGTCTCCATTAATTCTTTAAGCGACGATGAAAGTAAAGCAATTGTTTCAGTTTATAGTGATACTAATCCTGGTGAGTTCTATTATTATGATAGGAATTTAGGAACTTTAGCATTTGTTGCAAAAACGAGGCCTTGGATAGATTCTAATGAAATGTCTCCAATGGAATCTTATTCATTTGAAGCTAGAGATGGAACAGTTATTTCTGGATATATAACAATTCCAAAGAATTCAAATGGTAAAAATCTACCACTTATAATTAATCCTCACGGAGGACCTAACGCAAGAGATGGATGGGGCTATAATCCTGAACATCAATTATTTGCTAATAGAGGCTATGCAACTATAAGTGTCGATTTTAGAGGTTCTTCTGGTTACGGAAGATCTCATACTATAAAAGCAAATAAACAATGGGGCAGAGCAATGCAAAATGACGTTACTGATGCTGTTGCTTGGGCTATAGAACAAGGTATCGCAGATCCGGATAAAATTTGTATTTATGGAGCTAGTTATGGCGGATATGCAGTTATGGCTGGTATTACATTTACTCCTGACTTATATAAGTGTGCAGTAAATTATGTTGGTGTAACTGACTTAGAGCTTATGCTTAAAAAAACACCCAAAGTTTGGGAAATATGGGATGAGCAACAAAAAGTTGAGGTTGGCGATCTTAAAGCAGATGCTGAATACCTCAAGGCTGCTTCGCCAATTAACTTTGTAGATAGAATAGAAACACCTTTGTACATCGTTCACGGTAGACTTGATTGGAGAGTCCCTGTGGAGCATGCTGAAATTCTTAAAAAAGAACTACTAGCAAATGGTAAAAAAGAAGGTGAGGATTTCTGGTGGATGGTTAAAGGCAACGAAGGTCATGGCTTTAGAAATGAAGATAATAAAGTAGAACTCTACACAGAGCTTGATAGATTCTTTGCTAGTTATCTAAATTAATTTTTAAAAAGCTGATATTCCAGATTGCTCTTGTCCAAGGATGAGAGCATGGATATCGTGAGTACCTTCATAGGTATTAACAGCCTCAAGATTCATACAATGCCTAATAACATGATACTCATCGGTAACTCCATTTCCACCATGAATATCTCTAGCAGCTCTTGCAACATCTAAAGCTTTTCCACAGTTATTTCTTTTTACAAGAGAAATCATTGATGGCTTCATTTGACCTTCATCTATAAGTCTACCAACTCTTAATACCGCTTGAAGTCCAAGAGTTATTTCAGTTTGCATATCAGCCAGCTTTTTTTGAATTAACTGTTTTGCTGCGAGCGGTTTTCCAAATTGCTCTCTATCTAAAGTGTAACTAAGTGATTGGGACCAACAATACTCAGCGGCTCCAAGTGCTCCCCAGGCTATTCCATACCTTGCAGAATTTAAACACGTGAAGGGTCCTCTAAAGCTTTGAACATCAGGCAAGACTTTGTCATCAGGAACGAAAACATTATCAAGAAATATCATTCCAGTAGCTGACGCTCTTAGAGCAAATTTTCCATTCAGATATGGTGTATCTAATCCAGATGAATCTCTTTCGACTATAAAGCCTCTAAGAACTCCCTGCTCATCCTTTGCCCAAATGATTAAAACATCTGCTATGGGTGAATTTGTAATCCAAGTTTTAGATCCAGATAATTTATATCCGCCTTCACACTTTATACCAATCGTCTTCATGCTTGAGGGATCCGAGCCAGCATCAGGCTCTGTTAATCCAAAGCAACCTATTAAATTACCTTTTGCCATTTCAGGGAGATAATGATTTTTTTGATCCTCAGATCCAAAATTAGAAATGGCATACATTGCTAAAGATGATTGAACGCTAAAAGCTGACCTATAGCTTGAATCAACTCTTTCTATTTCTCTTGCAATCAAACCATATGAAACATTACTAACGCCTGAGCAACCATAGCCTTGAATATGAGGTCCAAGCAGACCTAATTGGCCTAACTCCTTATAGATACCTTTATCAAAAACTTCATTTCTGTTAGCTTCAAGAATTCTTGGCATTAAAGTGCTTTGGCAGTAGTCTTGAGTTGTCTTTTTTATTAAAAGCTCTTCTTCTGTTAGTTGATTATCAAAATTAAGTATATCTGGAATCATATTAGACCGGTTTGTTATAAAAGGGACTCAATTCTAATAATCCCATATCGTGGTTCAGAAAAAATTATATCATTATTTAAAAGCATATCTTTCGCTAGATTTATCATTCGATTACTATTTCCACAAATAATAATAAGTGGAATTGAATCTTGATACTGAAGAACAAAATCTATTACAAGATCTTGAGCTTGATGATGTCGAACCCTATGAAGGTCTAAATGTGTAATACCGCTTTCAACAAATACATTCATAACTTATTATAGAATTAACCAAGGATATTTTACTAAATAATGGCTAAGATTCATTTTTTTTATTCAACAATGAATGCGGGTAAATCAACTGCCCTCCTTCAATCTAATCATAACTATAAAGAAAATGGTATGGATACCATACTATTCATACCAAAAGCAGATGCTGAAAAAAATAATGGTTTCATTGAATCTAGAATTGGCTTGAAGGCAAAAGCAGTTATTGTAGATTCTAAGTTTAATTTCTATACATATATAAAAAATAACCAAACTAAGAATCTCCACTGCATATTAATAGATGAAGTACAATTTTTAAGTAAAGACCAGGTTATGCAAATCGGAAAAGTTACAGATACTCTAAATATTCCTGCAATGTGCTATGGGATAAGGACAGATTTTAGAGGCGAACTATTTGAAGGTAGTAAATATCTTTTAGCTCTTGCTGATAATCTTATTGAATTGAAAACTGTTTGTTCTATGTGCTCGCGAAAAGCTATCATGGTAGTTAGGTTAGACCAGGATGGAAAGGTTCTTACTGAAGGCCAGAAAATTCAAATTGGTGGCAATGAAACATATCAAGTTGTTTGTAGAAAACATTTTAGAATCCTGACAAATCTTATATAAAAATTGTTCCCTTCATATAGGTAATAGCTTCTCCTCCAATAATTACTCTATCGCCTTCTAAACTGCACTTGAGTTCTCCACCGCGAGCAGATACTTGCTTAGCCAATAAGGTTTCTTTGGCAAGTTTCTGAGACCAATATGGAGTCAATGTTGTGTGTGCGGAACCTGTAACTGGATCCTCATCAACTCCTGTTTTAGGAAAAAAACATCTTGATATAAAATCATAATCAGAGCCTTTGGAAGTTGTTATTAATCCTCTGCATGGTAATAACTTTAATAAAGCCATATCGGGTTGTATTGTATGAACTGATAATTCATCTTCAAAAATACACATAATGTCATCTCTTCCTTTAAAGGCCTCAATTGGAATAAATCCAAGCATGCTTATTAAATTATTATCAATTTCAATAGGCTCATAATAATCAACTGGAAAATCTAAAAATAAATAATTATTTTTTTTAGTAACGGTTAAGGATCCATTCTTTGTTGAATTGAAAGTTACAGATGAAGAGCCTTTATTAATTTCAGAGAAATAAATGTGAGCAGCAGCAAGTGTTGCATGGCCACAGAGATCAATCTCCATCAATGGAGAAAACCATTTAATAAAAAGATTATCCCCGACTGCATAAATAAAAGCTGTTTCAGACAAATTATTTTCTAAAGCTATTTTCTGCATAACGCTTTCAGACAAAAGTTCAGAAAATATAATAGCGGCAGGATTGCCTTTAAATAGTTTACTTGTAAATGAATCTACTTGATATAAGTCTAGTTTAGTCACAGCTCTAAAATAAGAGTTCTATTGGGCCAACATAGCGGCATCCACATCTTGATCTGCAGCGATATAATCAAAAATATTTTCTTCATATATTTTGATTACATTAGCCTCAGCACTTCCATTAGCTATAGATTGAATATCATTTTGCAAAGTGCTTGTTGCAAAACCAAATACAGCAGTTGAAAGAACTTCAGAGGTTCTTACCTCCATTACAGTTATCACTGAAGCTAGCGCTGAGATAATATTTTTTCTAGCTTCCTTGGCTATAATTAATTTCTTTTTTGCAATTATGTTATCTGTAACTTTGGTTATAAAAGCTTCTGTCTCAATATTCACCTTGGTTTTAGTAATAGCATATTCAGAATCTAATTCTTGAGCTATTGCTTTAAAAAAGTCTTGAGTAGTTTCAGAAGTAGAATTAAGGTTATTACTCATGTTCTGAAGAGCATAAGCTATCACCGTTAGCTGGCTGCCTTTTTCATATAAATAATCATTAATACCTCCGTCCCCTTTTCCTGCCACTGGATCAAAAGTTAGAATATCTAAACTTAAGTCTATTCCGAGGACTGGATGAACTAAAGATGAGTCTTTCATAAAGGCTGCAACCGAAGTTATAGGCGTGATAGCTTTAAAATTTGAATGGCCAGTAAGTTTGTGAAGAAGAAGTAAATTATCTAAAGCATTTCCTGAATCAAGATCTGTACCACCTAAGCTAACAAGATTTCCGTTAGAGTATTTAATGATGAATTTACCATTATTATCAGAAATTGTTCTAACCTCGTTTTCATCTGCAGTATAAGAATTATTAGTATCAATAAATATATCAGCTTGACGAATGTAGCCATCAACAGAGGCCCCAGTTGTTTCTCTGTAGCCTTCAACTGTTACAGAAGCTGATCTTGAACCATTTGATCCAGAGCAGCTAATATTAAAAATATTTGCTCCAGGAGAGGTGATGATTATCTCCTGATTTCCAGTAGTAGCTTTAGAGCCACTCCAAGCACCATATGCCTTGCAATTTGAAGTATTAGATGATGACCAGATTATAGTAACGCTTGAATCTACTAATACAAATTCAGAAGATGCAGTTAAGGTAATTACTGGTGACGGTGGTGAAGAACTTCCTCCGCCACAGCTAGATAAAGCTAATAATAGAGACAAATATAAATACTTATTATTATGTAAATTCATGATATGAAATATACATAAACAACACCAATCAATCAATATATATTGATGTAAGAAAAGTAAAAATAAAAATTAATTTTTATAATTATTTTGATTCATATTTATCTAGCCATTCCAAAGTTTCATTAATCATTTGATTCCGTGGTAAAGGCCAGTGTCCAGCTTTAAATAGAACATATTTTTTATCTTCACTAGATGCACCTAAGCCGTTGTATAAAACCTCTTGAGACTCTATAGGTATCAAAAAGTCTTGCTCGCCGTTAAGCATTAGAACTGGGGTCTTGACTCTATCTAGATAAAAAATACCATCTGAATGTGGTGGATATGTTGGAGCAAAGCCGCCACTTAAGAAAATAGCA
>MDSW01130129.1_pt1 | contig 17443 bp, 15 predicted proteins | sample 811171 | NCBI WGS metagenome assembly MDSW01 (sample SAMN05326641, study PRJNA326480) | marine metagenome | isolation source: seawater | place: Atlantic Ocean: North West | collected 2012
AGAGAGCTTTTCAGACCAAAATAGTTTTGAACAATATTTGTTTATTTGTGATATGTACGGCCACATTGAAGATCCAAAAATCCAGAAATCTTTAGAAGAACTAGGTTTCCACACAGTCAATCTGGATATACTTGGTGTTTATGAAGCAAGCGATTACAGAAATATTTAATATTTCAAAACTTTTATTGTAGACTAGAAAATATAACTGTTATAATAAATTGGGGCCAATCAGGTGGTATTACCATAAACTCCCCCAGACTTGAAAAAGAGCAAGGGTAATGAGTATTCTCCAGGTTGGTTGGTCCCTTTGAAATGAGCACTAACAAAACAGTATTAGCAATAAAGTACAGACCTCAAGTTTTTGATGAGCTAGTTGGTCAAAGTATAATTGTAGAAACAATAAGAAAATCTATTTCATTAAACAAAATTCCTAACGCATTTTTATTCACAGGTATTAGAGGTGTTGGAAAAACTACAATTGCTAGAATTTTAGCGAAAGCACTTAATTGTGCAGATCCAAAAAAAAATAATTGCTTAAATAATTGTTGCAGTAATTGTTCTCAAATCAGTGAGTCGAGGCATATTGATGTTCTTGAAATTGATGCAGCAAGCAAAACAGGTGTAGATGATGTTAGAGACCTTATTGAATTTTCAAGATACGGACCAACATCTTCTAAGTATAAAATATTTATAATTGACGAAGTTCATATGCTCAGCAAGCAAGCATTCAATGCTTTATTGAAAACTCTAGAGGAGCCACCAGAGTATTTAAAATTTATTTTTGCAACTACTGAAGTTAACAAAATACCTGTAACAGTGCTTTCCAGATGCCAAAGATTCGATTTATTGAGAATCAGTTTTGATGAATTATTAACCTTCTTAAAAAAAGTAACTTTGTTAGAAAAAAAGGAATTAGATGAAGAAATATTAAAACTCGTAGTAAAAATATCAGAAGGTTCTGTTAGAGATTCTTTGTCTTTACTCGACAGGGTATTTTTAAGTGATAACGATAACGGCAAAAAACTTAACTTAAAGTCAGTACAAAAAATTTTTGGTTACTTTGGTAAAGGTTACCTTTTAGATCTGATTTTTGAAATATTTAAAGGTAATGAGAAAAAAGTTTTAGAATTATATAAAAATATCTATAATCAAGGAGTAGAACCAAAATTGTTTATTAACGATTTTCTTGAGATAATATATTATTTAAAAAACAACCAAAATATAGATAATTTAAGCTCATCTTTAGATTTTACAGACTCAGATTTTGAAAGAATAAAGAATTTATCAAATAGTGTTGATAATAGATCATTACTTTTATTTTGGGAATATTCTGTCAATATATTAAGTGAAATCAATTTGGTCTCTAACCAACATTTGGCTGTGGAAATGTTTTTAATCAGATTAATGTATTTAAAAAAAGAAGTTTTGGGCACATCAGATAATTCAATATTATCAAATGATGGGAATAAAAATAAAGATCAAATAAATGAAAATTATGTAAAGAATTTATATAAAGATAAAAACAATAATAAAACAATTGATCAAATTAAATTTTCTTCTCAAGAAGAGGAAAAAATTTCGATAGATGATAAAAAGATCTCAAATAAAACAGAGATAAATTCTTTTTCTGATTTAATATCAGTTTGTGTTTCCAAAAAGGAGATCGAGCTAAAGTATGAATTAGAAAATAATGTTAATTTAATTAGCTTCAAAAATAATAATATAGAAATTTCATTCAATGATAATCTAAATAAAAATTTTATTAAAAATTTAACAACTAAACTACTAAACTGGACAGGAGAAAGATGGATTATAACGTTATCAAAAAAAACCGGATTAAAAACTATGAAAGAAATGGAAGTTCAAAACAATAATAATAAATTAGATGATTTAAAAAATTCTGAATTATTTAAAGAAGCAATCTATTTATTTCCAGACTTAGAAATTGTCAATATTAAAGATATAAAGGAAGATAGTAGTGACTGACTTTAATAAAATTTTAGAAAAAGCAAAAGAGATAGAATCAAAAGTTAAAGAAAGTCAGGAGAAAATTAAAAATATTAAAGCTGAGGGATCTTCTGGTGGAGGTGAGGTTACTGTAGTTTTAAATGGAGATGGTGAAATTGAAAATTTATTTATTTCAGATAGACTGTTTAAAGATGATAAGTCTTTGTTAGAAGACTTAATAATTGCAGCACACAATAATGCAAAAAATAATCTTAAATCCAAGACCTCTGATGAACTTTCAAAAGTAACAGGAGGCTTTGGAATACCAGGTTTCAAATGGCCATTATAAAAAATTATGGAACTTAAGGAAATTGAGGATCTAATAAAGGCTGTATCTAAATTTCCAGGATTAGGCCCAAAGTCTGCAAAAAGAATTATATTAAAATTAATAAATAACAAAAATGAGTTAATGAAACCTACGATAAATGCTCTATTGGATGTTTATAAAAATATATCAAGATGTAATTATTGTGGAGTATTAAAATCCTCAAAAGACGAATGTAATAACTGTAGGAACTTACAAAAAAAATTTTCAAAGATCTGTGTAGTTGAAAATATTGCAGATCAATGGAGTATCGAAAGTACTAATATATTTAGTGGTTATTTCCACATTCTTGGTGGGACAATCTCTGGGAGTGTAGATAAAAATCAAAGAATACTTATAGAATCTCTAATCGAGAGAGTTAAAAAGCAAAATATTGAGGAAGTTATTGTAGCTACAAGTGCAACAGTTGAAGGACAAACTACAGCTTATTATATTGAAGAAACTCTCAAAAATTTAAATGTAAAAATTTCTAAATTAGCCCAAGGTCTACCAGTAGGCGGTGAAATAGAAAGTTTGGATGATGGCACATTATTTTCTGCATTTAAAAATAGAACAGAGCTTTAATTTTTTTTTAAATATCTGTTATAATGTAATAATGGTTCTGTATAACCAGATGGTTGATCCTTACCTTTAAATATTAAATCGCATGCCGTTTTAAAAGCAATAGATTTTTCAAAATTTTTTGACATCTTTTCATAGTTTGAGTCATTCTTATTTTGATCGTCTACTATTTTGGCCATTTTCTTCAATGTCTCTAAAACTTGAAACGTAGTACATATGTTATGATGAAGCCAATTAGAAATGTGTTGTGAGGATATTCTTAAAGTTGCCCTATCTTCCATTAATCCAATATTATTGATATCAGGAACTTTTGAACAGCCAACTCCACTATCAATCCATCTTACAACATAACCCAAAATTCCTTGACAGTTATTTTCTAACTCATTTCTGATATCATCTACATTCCAAATTGGATTTTGTATGATAGGTATAGATAGTAATCCGTTTAAATCGAATTTTATTTTATTTTTAATTTTTTTTTGAACATCAAAAACATTTATTTTATGATAATGCATAGCATGCAAGGTTGCTGCAGTTGGTGACGGTGTCCAAGCACAATTTGCACCAGATTTTGGATGATTAATTTTTTGCACTAACATATTCTGCATTTTATCTGGAGCTGCCCACATACCTTTTCCAATTTGGGCTTTTCCTGAAAAACCACACTCTAATCCTATCTTTACGTTATTATTTTCATATGCTTTGATCCATTTCGAATTTTTCATATCACCTTTTTTCATCATAGGGCCTGCTTCCATTGATGTATGCATTTCATCTCCAGTTCTATCAAGAAATCCTGTGTTAATAAAAACCACTCTTTTTTTTACTCTCTTAATACATTCCTTAAGATTTGAGCTTGTTCTTCTTTCCTCATCCATTATGCCAATCTTCACTGTGTTTCTTTTAAGATTTAAAACATCTTCAACTTTAGAAAATATTTCATCGGCAAATGCTACTTCATCTGGACCATGCATTTTAGGTTTCACAATATAGATAGAACCTGTCCTGGAATTTTTTTTTCTATTTAAATCGTGAAGGCAAGCAGCTGATGTCATGAATGCATCTAAAATTCCTTCTGGAATTGGGGATTTATCTGAAAAAAGGATAGCAGGGGTCTTCATTAAATGTCCAACATTTCTATTTAGTAATAAAGCTCTTCCATGCAATCTAAGATTTTTTCCATTTGAAGAAATATAGTTTCTATCTGAATTTAAAAATCTTTCATATTTTTTTCCTAATTTTTCAAATTTTACTTTAAGGTCACCTTTCATTAGTCCTAACCAGTTTCTGTATCCTAAGACTTTGTCTTCAGCATCAACCGCTGCTACACTGTCTTCATGGTCTATAATTGTGGAAACTGCAGACTCTATTACTAAATCACTAAGACCTATAGGATCATTATTGGCACTAAAAGCATAAGGATTTATAATTAACTCAACATGTAGACTGTTATTGACCAATAAAACCCCTTTTAATTTTTTTTTGTCTGATCTGTGTCCTTTATATTGTTTAATGTTTTTAAGTTTAATATTTTTATTATCAATTTTTAGCACAAGTTTGTTTGCGATTATTTTTAAAGTGTTAACTTTCTTCCAGGATCCATTTTTCAATGGAAATATTTCATCTAGGAATTCTCTACAGTATCTAATTACTTTTCCACCTCTTACAGGATTGTATCTATTGTCTAATTTTTCCGAACCAATTGCATCAGTCCCATAAAGTGCATCATACAGACTTCCCCATCTAGCATTTGCTGCATTTAGGGCGTATCTGGCATTAGATACGGGAACTACTAACTGTGGACCAGGTATCCTTGCAATTTCATCATCAACATTTTTAGTCTGAATTTTAAAGTTAGTAGTTTTTTTCTTTAAGTATCCAATTTCTACAAGAAACTTTTTGTATTTGTTAAGATTAAATTTTTTTCCTTTATTTCTTAAATGCCACCAATTTATCGAATTTTGAAGATCCTTTCTTATTTTGATTAAATTTTCGTTTTTTTCTCTTAAATTATACAAAGTTTTTTCTAAACCAGACCAAAATTGTTTTGGTTTAATTTTAGTTTTTCTTAAAAGCTCATTGAGGACAAAATTATATAAATTCTTACTTACAAATAATCTTCCTACAGATTTATATTTATTTTTTATTTTATCCATCGTTTTATAATATTTTATTTAATTCAATATTTACAAGGATAATTTCTGATAATATTGTCATGATCATTTTGTTGCCTTTTTTTATAATATAATGAATATTATTATACATGAAAAACTATTTAAATTTCGAAAACGATATAAAAGATATTGAATTAGAGATAGAAAAATTACAAGATCCTTACAACAATGAGGGCATATCAACCGTTGATACTGGTAAAATTGACAAATTACAATCAGATCTGGATAAAAAACTTAGGGATGTTTATTCAAATCTTGACCCTTGGCAAACAACTTTGGTTGCTCGACATGAGGACAGGCCTAAATCAAAATTTTTTATAGATAATTTATTTGAAAATTTTTTTCCTTTACAAGGAGATAGATTGTTTGGTGAGGACAAATCTTCAATAACTGGACTTGCAAATTTTGAGAGGCACTCTGTTATGGTTATTGGACAAGAAAAAGGTGATGATTTAAACACTAGGATTGAGAGAAACTTTGGGATGATGAAGCCAGAAGGATACCGTAAATCTATAAGACTAATGAAAATTGCAGATAAATTTGGACTACCAGTTATAATTTTTATAGATACACCAGGCGCTTATCCAGGCGTTGGTGCTGAGGAAAGAGGTCAAGCAGAAGCGATAGCTAAATCAATTGAGTGTTCTTTATCATTAGGAGTACCAACAATTTCAATAATTATAGGAGAGGGAGGATCGGGGGGAGCAATTGCTTTAGCCTCCTCAAATAGAATATTAATGTTTGAAAATGCTATATATTCAGTAATTTCCCCAGAAGGATGCGCTTCTATCCTGTGGAGAGATCCAAAAAAAACTTTAGAGGCAGCAACGGCAATGAAGCTTACATCTAAAGATTTATTAAAATTAAAAATAATTGATGAAATAATTTTAGAGCCGAGTGGTGGAGCTCACAGAGATAAAGATCAAATTCTTAAAGACCTAAAAACTTCAATAAGTAGAAGTTTAAGTGAATTATTGGCAATGTCTAGGGAAGAAATAATAGAACAAAAAAAAAGTAAGTTTTTAAATATTGGAAGAGAAAAAGCCATTTCCAAAAATACTTTATCTTCTGATGATTTGTTCTCTGGCAATAAAAATAAAATACTACATGTGAAAAATAAAATTTTAAATAAAAAAGTTATAATTATTTCTTTTGTTATTACAATTTTATTTTTGTTTTTATCGTTATTATACTTTAGCTAAAAACTGCAGCATTTTTTACATTTTTCTGGTAGCTTCAAATTTATAATTACTTTTGTTTTCTTTGATTAACAATCTTAATATTAAGTAATAGAAATATTACGTCCTGTCTAATTTTTGCTAATAAATTTTCGAACAAGTTAAAAGACTCTTTTTTATATTCAACTAATGGATCTCTTTGCCCATAAGATCTTAGACCAATCACTTGCCTTAATTGCTCTAAATACTGAATATGGTTTTTCCAATTTAAATCAATAATCTGTAAAAATATTTTTTTCTCTAAATCGTTGTTACCAATATCTGATAAAATAGAAATTCTTAGTTTTCTTTTTTCAAAAAATTTATCTTTAATAGCTTGACTTGCTTCACTTCGATTAGATGAAAAAATTTTATTTAGGTATTCTGTGTCATTATTTTGGAGTAAAACCTCAAATTTGCTTTTCAAAACTTTATCCTTTTCAAGATTCAATGTTTTATCTTTATTTTTAAGTAGCTCGTCCACTTCATCATCTAGTAATTTATTTATAAATTTATCTATTTCCTTAGTACTTAGAATCTCTTTTCTTTGACTAAAAATTACTTGTCTTTGATCATTAAGGACATTATCAAACTTTAGAAGCGACTTTCTGATATCAAAATTCCTTGCTTCTACTTTTTGTTGCGCTCTCTCCAGTGCTTTGTTAATCCACGGGTGGTCAATACTTTCACCGTCCTTAAGTCCAAGTTTTTCTAACATTTTATTAATAGACTCAGAACCGAATATTCTCATTAAGTCATCTTCAAGGCTTACAAAAAAGATAGAATTTCCTTCATCTCCTTGTCTTCCTGACCTTCCTCTGGCTTGATTATCAACTCTTCTGGACTCCATTCTTTCCGTACCTATTACATACAAACCGCCTAGAGATTTAACTTTTGCTTTTTCATCGGCTGTTAGAGTACTATTAACTTCATTCAAGCTACTTTTTTTACCACCAAGCTGAATATCTACACCTCTACCAGAAATACTAGTAGTTATTATTACTGAATTTAATTTGCCAGCATTTGCAATTATTTCAGCTTCTTTTTCATGATTTTTTGCATTTAAAACTGTGTGTTCAATGTTTTTTTTTCTTAAAAGACTAGAGTAAACTTCTGATTTATCAACGCTTGATGTGAAAACTAAAACTGGTTGACCTTTTTGACTGCATTCTAAAATTAAATCTACAATAGCACTCTTTTTTTCGTTCTCAGTTCTAAATATTTTATCATTATGATCATTCCTAATCATTTTTTTATTTGTTGGTATTGAAACTACTTTTAAATCATAGATTTCAAAAAACTCTTGACTCTCAGTTAAAGCTGTTCCAGTGCAACCAGCTAGTTTATTATATAATTTAAAATAATTTTGATAAGTAATAGATGCAAGAGTCTGGTTTTCTATTTCAATTTTAACGTTTTCTTTTGCCTCTATAGCCTGATGTAGGCCATCAGCATATCTTCTTCCTTCTAATATTCTACCTGATATCTCGTCTATGATTTTGATTTTTTGATCTACAACAACATAATCCTTATCTTTTTTAAAAATAAAGTTCGCCTTCAAACCTTGATTTACATGATGTACTATATGAAGATTTGAAGGATCATAAAAATTATTATTTTTTAGTATTCCGGTCTTACTCAAAATATTTTCTACATTGTCTATACCTGTATTGGTTAGCATTATGGTTCTATCTTTTTCATCTATTTCATAATCAGAATTTGATAATTGTTTAATAAATTTGTTTATAGCTTTATACTGTTTACTTGTATCTTCAGCCTGTCCAGAAATAATTAAGGGTGTTCTTGCCTCATCAATCAAGCAAGAGTCAATCTCATCTACAATTGCATAATAATGCTTTCGTTGAATAATTTGATTTAATGACAGTTTCATATTATCTTTTAAATAATCAAAACCTAGCTCACTGTTAGTCGCATAAGTTATATCGTAAGAATAATTTTTTAATCTTTCTTCATCATCCTGATTGTTGTTAATATATCCACAACTCACTCCTAAAAAGTTATAAATTTTCGACATATTTTCACAGTCTCTTTTAGCCAAATAATCATTAACAGTTACAATATGTACGCCTTTGCCAGATAATGAATTTAAATATGCTGCTAATGCGATAGTAATAGTTTTTCCTTCACCAGTTTTCATTTCTGCGATTTTGCCTTGATGTAAAACTATCCCACCAAGTATCTGAACATCAAAATGTCTCTCCCCCCTTTGTCTTTTTGAGGACTCTCTAACTAAGGCGAAAGCTTCACACATTATTTCATCATTTATAGAATCTTTAGCAATTTTAGATTTTAAAAGCTTAGTTCTTTCAGGAAAGTCTTTGTCTTCTAATTTTGAAATCTCGTCTTCTAAATTATTAATTTTTTTCAAAAGATATTGAATTTTATCAATTTCATTTTGATTGCTGCTTTTGAAAATTTTACTAATAAAACTAATAGGATTAAGCATTTGTTAATTTTTCATATACATTAATAATTAAATAATTATATAGTTATTAAACTATAAATTTAAATATTATGGCCATAAATTTAAGCAATTTCTTGATTTCTAAAAAAGACAGGTCAAAAATGGCAGACTTTCAGGATTTGGATCATATTGATGGTTTGTCAATTTCTGTTACTTCAGCAAATCTATACAATACAAATAGGGACGATTTAGTACTATTTTATTTTAGAGATGGAGCTGAGTATGCTTCTGTGTATACACAATCAAAAGTAATTTCAGAAAACATTAAATGGAATTTATCTATTAAAGGAAAAAAAATAAAAGCTTTAATAGTTAATGCACGAAACGCTAACTGTTTAACAGGTACAAAAGGTTACAATTCCCTAAAAGAAATTTCAGAGGAAACTGCAAGACTATTAACACTTAAACAAAAATCTGATGAGGATAATCCTGTAAAAATCACATCTAAAGATATAATATTTGGTTGTACTGGAACTATAGGAGAGCCTTTTCCGCTTACAAAAATTAAATCATCAATAAAAGATCTCGTAGAAAAGATTAAATATACTCAAAATAAATATTTATGGATAAAATCTGCTATGAGTATTTTAACAACAGACTTAAAACCCAAGTTGGCGATGGAGGAATGTAAAATAGGGAATACGAAAATAAAGATTTATGGTATTGCTAAAGGTTCTGGAATGATCTTTCCAAATATGGCAACTACGCTTGCATACATTTTCACTGATGCAAATTTATCCTCAGGTGTTTTACAAAAAATTTTAAAGAAGAATATTAATAATACATTTAATGCAATCTCATGTGATGGAGACACAAGTACAAATGACATGATAACAATTTTTTCAACAGGAAAATCTAAAAACAAATATATTAAAAATATAAACGACCCAAAATTAAAAGAATTTGACAGAGGAGTTAATAGTGTATTATTAAACTTAGCTAAAAGAGTCGTTAGTGATGGTGAGGGAGCATCAAAATTTATTCAGATAGATGTGCTTAAATGTAAAAATGAGGAGGATGCAAAAAAAATAGCCTTTTCGATTGCTAATTCTCCTTTAGTAAAAACTGCTATTGCTGGAGAAGATCCTAACTGGGGTAGGATAATGATGGCCGCTGGAAAAAAAGAAGTTGAATTTAATATAAATTCAGTAAATTTAATGTTTGGCGATTATAAGGTTTTTGAAAAAGGTCAGGTTTCTAAGAATTATTCAGAGCAAGATCTAAAAGAATATATGAAAAATGAAACAATAAAAATTATACTAGAGATAAACTCAGGAAAAAAACATTTTACTTGTTATACTATGGATTTTACGAAGAAGTATATTGAAATAAATTCTGACTATAGAAGCTAAATGATAAAATATAGATTAAAATGTAATAATTGTAACAAATTATTTGATAGTTGGTTTTCATCCTCTTCAGAATTTGAAAAATTGAAAAGTAAAAATATTTTAGATTGTCATTTTTGTAATTCAAAAGACATAAAAAAAACTTTAATGGCTCCTAACATATTGAACTTAAAACAAAAAAAAGAGAACGAATTTAAAAATAAAAAAAACCTAAAAATTCAAAAAAAAATTTTGGAATTTCAAAATTTCATTAGGGATAATTTTGAAAATGTGGGTGATGATTTTGCATATAAAGCTAGATCGCTTCATTACAATAGTAAAACAAATACCAAAGGAATATATGGCAATGCAACAAAAAAACAGATAAGTGAGTTAAAAGACGAAGGCATAGAAACCCAAATATTTCCCTGGATAGAAAATAAAAAAAATTAAGTTTTTTTAAACCTTGCGATGTAATTTACATTATCGTCTGAAGATAGATTCCAATTACCAGAAAAAAGATTATATTTAACTCCATGTAACTCATCTAAAGTTAAAGAATTTTTTTCACAAATTTCCTCAAGTTTATTAGGCTCTATAAACATGTTCCAATCATGGGTGCCAATTGGTAACCATCTTAAAATATATTCAGCACCCAATATTGCAAAGATGTAAGATTTTAGAGTTTTATTTAAAGTTGCAACAAACATAATTCCATCTTTTTTTAAAAACTTTGAACTTTCTTTTAAAAATAAATTAACATCTTCCACATGCTCTACAATCTCCATATTTAATACAACATCAAACTTTTCTTTAGAAATAAAGTTTTCTGGAGATGCGCAATAATAATCTATTTTTAAGTCATTTTTTTTTGCATGAGTTTTAGCAATTTTGATATTTTTTTCTGAGGCATCTATACCAACAACTCGAGCTCCTAATTTTGACAATGGTTCACATAGGAGACCGCCACCGCACCCAATATCTAAAATCTTAACACTTTTTAAAACGGTAGGTTCTTTTTTTTTTCCGAATTTTTCTTTTATACTTTCTTTTATATAATTTAACCTAATTGGATTAAACTTATGTAAAGGTTTGAATTTTCCATTGGGGTCCCACCATTCAGTGGCTAATTTTGAAAATTTATCAATTTCCTTTTTATTAACAGTAATATTTTTCATTGATAGTTGACTTTTTAATTATGATAATATTTATCTAAATATAAAATTTAAATTAAATATATCAATGAAAATAATCGTTTTAAAATTTGGTGGAACTTCAGTAGGTACCTTAAAAAAAATTGTCAAAGTTGCGAAGATAATTACTTCATATGTTAAAAAAAAATACAAAGTAATTGTTGTATCCTCAGCAATGAGTGGAGTTACAAATGAATTGCTAGACAAAACGAAAAAAATATCTGAAAATTTTCCTAATGACGAAAAAGACGTTATTTTATCAACTGGTGAGCAAATTTCTTGTGCTTTAATAGCCGGCAAACTCAACGAACTTGGATATAAATCCAGATCTTGGTTAGGATGGCAATTGCCGATTATAACAAGGGGAAACTATAATGCATCTAGAATAATAAAAATACAAAAAACAAAAATAATTAATTATCTTAAATCAGGTGGTGTGCCAATAGTTACGGGATTTCAGGGAGTAAACTCTGACTTTAGAATTACAACACTTGAAAGAGGTGGCTCAGACACAAGCGCAATATTATGTGCAAAATTCTTTGATGCTGAAAAATGTATAATTTATACTGACGTTGAAGGAGTGTTTACAACAGATCCAAATCTAACAAAGGCCGCAAAAAAAATAGATAAAATATCTTATGAGGAGATGCTAGAGATGGCGTCACTAGGTTCAAAAGTTATGCAGCCAGCTTCAATACAAGAGGCTAGACTCAATAGAATAGAAGTTGACGTAAGATCTACTTTTTCAAAAAAATTAGGAACGACAATTACAAAAAAAAAAAATATAATTAATAAAAATACAATAAGAGGAATTTCTTTTACTAAAAACGATGCAAAAATAACTCTGATAGGAGTCAAGGACAAACCAGGTGTAGCGGCATCTATTTTTAAACCTCTTTACGAAAATTCAATTAATGTTGATATGGTTGTTCAAAATATATCGGCTAATAGCAGAGAAACCGATTTGACATTCACTATTAATTTGGAAGATTTAATTAAAACTAAAAAACTTTTACAAAACAATAAATCAATAAAATTCAAAAATTTGATAGTAAATAAAAATGTATCAAAAGTATCTATAGTCGGTGTTGGAATGATAACTACTCCTGGGGTTACTTATAGAATGTTTAAGGCTTTGGCAAAAAAAAATATAAATATAGAGGTAATATCTACATCCGAAATCAAGATATCTGTTCTAATTAACAAAAAAAATCTGAAAAAATCTGTTGAAATACTTCACCAAGAATTTAAATTGAATCACAATTTATGAGCTTACGACCCTACAGAGACATTATTAAAAGAAGATCCAAAGAAATTAATGTTGGAAAAGTTAAAGTTGGGGGATCAAATCCCATATCTGTTCAATCAATGACAAATACACTTACTACTGACACCATCTCTACAATAAAACAGATAGAGGAGCTTGTTAATGAAGGTGCTGACTTGGTGAGAGTGTCTTGCCCTGATGAAGAGTCTACTAAATCCCTTAAAGAGATATGTAAACATTCGGATGTCCCAATAATTGCAGATATTCATTTTCATTATAAAAGAGCTCTAGAAGCTGCTGATAATGGTGCCAAATGTTTAAGAATAAACCCTGGTAATATTGGCGACGATAGCAAGTTAAAAGAAATTATTAAATCAGCGAAATATAATAATTGTTCAATAAGAATAGGTGTTAATGCCGGATCCTTAGAGCGTGATATATTAGAAAAATATAAAGAACCTTGTCCAGAGGCTCTGGTTGATAGCGCTTTAAGAAATATAAAATTGATAGAAGATAATAATTTTGATCAAATTAAAGTAAGCGTAAAATCTTCTGATGTTTTTTTATCAGTAGCAGCGTACCGACAACTATCAAAAAAAACAGTTTATCCTTTACATCTTGGTATTACGGAATCTGGTAGTTTTGTTCCAGGAAGTGTAAAATCATCAATTGGTCTTGGTGTTTTATTATTAGAGGGAATAGGCGATACTCTTAGGGTATCTCTATCAGACGATCCTGTTAAAGAAATTAAAATAGGAAATGAAATTTTAAAGTCTTTAAATTTAAGATCTAGAGGAGTTAAAATAATTTCTTGTCCTTCTTGCGCGAGACAAGGTTTTGACGTCATAAAAACTGTAAAAACACTTGAGGAAAAATTGGCTCATATAAAAACACCCATAACACTCTCTATAATTGGATGTGTTGTAAATGGTCCTGGAGAAGCATCTCAGACAGAAATAGGCATAACTGGCGGTGGCAAAGATAGCAATATGTTATACCTTAATGGCATCCAAAGTAAAAAAATTAAAAATGACGAAATCATATCCAAAGTAGTTTCTCTAGTAGAAAAAAAAGAAGCAGAAATACTTAACAAAAAGTAAATAATGATACCAGTCGATAAAGTAAGAGAAATTATCTCTAGACATGAGTTATTAGAGAGCAAATTGTCCTCAGATAAGATAGATAAAAAGAATTATGCCAAAATTTCTAAAGAATATTCTGATTTAAATGAAATTTTAATTAATGCTAAACAATATTTGTCTTTTGACGAAACGGCAAGTGATCTAGAGAAAATTTTAAGTGACAATGAAACTGAACAAGAAATAAGGGATTTAGCAAAAACTGAGTTAGAGGAGCTTAATAAAAAAAAATTATTTAATGAAAAAAAATTAAAATTATTTTTACTTCCAAAAGACGATGCCGACAAAAAAAATGCAATAATAGAAATCCGAGCTGGCACGGGCGGTTTAGAGGCAAGTTTATTTGCTGCAGATTTATTTAAAATGTACGAAAAAGTAAGTAATAAAAAAAAATGGTTGTTAGAATTAATAAGTATTTCAAAGAGTGATGCAGGTGGATTAAAAGAAGTTATAGCCAGCATCAAGGGGCAAAATATCTATTCTTCACTTAAATTTGAAAGTGGAGTTCATCGGGTGCAAAGAGTTCCTGAAACAGAAACTCAAGGAAGGGTTCATACGTCTGCTGCTACGGTTGCTGTTTTACCTGAGGCGGAAGAGGTTGATGTTAGAATTGATGATAAAGATTTAAGAGTTGATGTTTTTAGAAGTAGTGGACCTGGAGGTCAAAGTGTAAACACCACTGACTCTGCAGTTAGAATCACACATATACCAACAGGGATAGTTGTAAGCCAGCAAGACGAAAAATCACAGATAAGGAATAAAGAAAAAGGCCTTAAAATTTTGAGATCTAGAATTTATGAGTTTGAGAGAAAAAAATTAGAAGATAAAAGATCCAAAGATAGAAAAAGTAAAATTGGCACCGGAGATAGATCGGAAAGAATAAGAACTTATAATTTTCCGCAGGGTAGAGTTACTGATCATAGGATAAATCTTACACTTCATAAATTAGAAGAATTTATGGAAGGGGAAATATTTGATGAAATTATTGATAGTCTGAACTTGCGGGCACAAGAAGAAGAACTTAAAATTTTAGAAAAATGAATTTTTTAAAGGCACTTGATACTGGATATAATTTGTTAAAATTAAAAAAAATAAATAGTTATAAAATAGACACAGAGCTCTTACTATCAGCTAGTTTAAATATTTCAAAAGAAAAATTACTACTAAATCTTAAACAATCAATAAGCTTAAGTAGTTATAAAAAGTTTATGTCAAAATTAAAAAGAAGAGAAGCCAAAGAACCTATTGCTTATATATTGAAAAAAAAAGAGTTTTGGAAAAATGAATTTTATGTAAATAAGAACGTACTTATCCCAAGACCAGAAACAGAACATTTAATAGAAGAAACCTTAAGCATTATCGAAAAAAATCAGAAAAAAAGACTTTTAGAAATTGGAGTAGGATCAGGATGTTTGATTATATCTATTTTAAAAGATAGAAAAAATTGTTCTGCTATAGCTATAGATTGTTGTCAAAAAGCTGTGAAAATAGCTGAAACTAACGCAAAATTACATCACATAAAAAATAGAATAAAAATTTTAAAAACAGATGTTGACAATTTTAATACAGGAAAATATGATTTAATTATTAGTAATCCTCCTTACATTGACAAGCATCAATTGAAGTATTTGGGTGTAAGTGAATATGAACCATTGAAAGCTTTGAATGGAGGGGTCAATGGAATTGAAATATTGTCGAAGGTAATAATAAAATCTTCGAAGTTATTAAAAGTTAACGGAAAATTAATTATTGAAATTGGCAGTAATCAAAAATACAAAGTGATTAAAATATTAAAAAATAAAAATTATTATATTAACAAAATAATTAAAGACCTATCAAATAATGACAGATGCATAGTATGTACAAAATTACAATAGTATAACAATGAAAACTTTCAGAAATAATCAAAAAAGAATTAGGAACAGGAGTATGCAAGACAGGTCATTTAAAAGATCTAATGGTTTCACTAGGTCAAATCCAGAATTTGGTAATAGAGAAAACGGCTTTAGAAGAATGAATAATAGAAATAATGGCAATGTAGATAAATTAATATTAAAGTATAACGAGCTTGCGAGAGAAGCTCTTTCTAATGGAGATAAAATTCTCTCAGAAAATTATTTTCAATATGCTGATCATTTTTTAAGGATCTCAATTGAACAAAAAGAAAAACAAAAAGAAAAATCACAAACTACTCACGTAGTTTAACTAAAAGTTTGAAACGAGATCAGACTTCAGAACATCTGTCTTTATTCTAACTATTTCAAAGTGTTCTCTATTGCTTCCAACCAAAGATTTTCCTGATGGTAATTTAAGAAGTTGGGAATTAATTTTTTTTCCATTTTCTATCACTTCATAATGTAAATGAGGTCCTGTCGACATACCAGTTGAACCAACATATCCAATTATTTGTCCTTGCTTAATTCTGTTACCAGGTATCGCAAGTTTTGAAAAATTTTTCATGTGAGCGTAAATAGTTTGATAGGTTTTGTTATGTTTAATTTTAACACAATTTCCACCACCACCACACCATCCAGCTTTCATTATTACACCATCACCTGAAGCCATAATAGGAGTTCCTTCCGGTGCAGCAAAATCTGTTCCTTTATGCATTTTATTATAACCAAGTATTGGATGTTTTCGCATCCCGAAAGACGAAGATAATCTAGCTCCATTAATTGGAGTTTTCATCAATGCTTTTTTGATGCTCTTACCGTTTTCATCGTAATGTCCATCAAAATTCTTTTTGGGAAAATAATATAGTTGGTTATTTTGTCCTCGTAATATTAAATTTGCATATATAATATTTCCAGTCTCAAAAATCTCATCATTTTCGTCAACAAAAATTTCATACACAAGTTGAAAAGAGTCATTTTTTCGTATGTCTCTTTGAAAATCAACTTGAAATCCATAAAGTCTTGCAAATTCTATTATAATATTTGAGTTAATGTTTTCTTTAGTTGCACTTCTGTATAAACTGTATTTAATAACACCTTCTTTTAAAATTATTTTTTTTTGTAAATTTGTTATGATTTCTCTTTCAAAAAAAGTATTATTTTCCACATCTTTATATATCTCTAATTTTCTTGACTTACTTATTGGTATTAACATACTAGATACCTCTCTTAAATTTAAAGTATTTTCTAATGTAAGTTTTAGTGTTTGATTTTGAATTAAGTTTTGCGCATTATTATCATTTACTATTTTAGAAATTTTTTGTATCTCTTTCTCGTTTACTGAAAGATCATTCAAGATATTTACAATTGAGTCTCCACTTTTTATTTTATGTTCAATATTTACAAATTTAGGTTTTAAATTTGAGAACAAATAATTTACCGTTTTTTTAAAATATGAATTTCTTAAAATATCGATATAATCTTTTTGAATTTTTTTAGTATTAAAATTGTATATTTGTGTAATAAAGATTGTGATAATAAGTAGAAATATTAGTAAAAAAATCTCAATATTTTTTTTTAAAAAACTAACAATTTTTAGTTGAATAAAATCCATTTTTTTTAATTATTTTATTATAACTAGTTTTGACATCAAAAAAGCCCGTTTTTACTGATATTTTTAGTTATATTTTTGATCATAATTCTTGATTTAGTAGTAATTTGTACTATAAGCATTTTTTCCAAACAATAAAATTATTGTTATTATTAGGTTTTACCTAATTAGCTATTTTAAACGTGAAATTTAAGAAGAGAAGTGTGGACGGTTAAGGTTACCAAAATTTGTCGTACACACTTC
>MDSW01147000.1_pt1 | contig 17442 bp, 9 predicted proteins | sample 811171 | NCBI WGS metagenome assembly MDSW01 (sample SAMN05326641, study PRJNA326480) | marine metagenome | isolation source: seawater | place: Atlantic Ocean: North West | collected 2012
ACGACCGCGTTGGCGTGGTGAACGCCGATCCTTAAGGACTTTTCCCGGCGCATCTCTCCGCCCATCCCTCGCTTTCAATCCCCGCCCGCGTTGCCTTTCAACTCCACCTGACGCCTTTGAACTCCACCCCGACATTGGCTTGTATGGAACGGCCCTCAGATCTTGTGCATCACGTTCACGAACAAGGCTGCGAAGGAGATGAAGGAGCGGTTGGTCGCGAACGTGGGCGTAGAGAACGCCAAGGCGATCACCGCGGGGACGTTCCATTCCGTCGCGGCGCGGATGCTTCGGAAGGACGTCCACGCGCTCGAAAACTACGGAAGAGGAAACGACTTCGTGATCTACGACGAGACGGACACGAAAGCGCTGCTGCGTAAGATTCTCGTCGAGAAGTTCAAAGAGGAAAAGAAGAAAGTCGACGCCGGGATGGTGAAAGGGAGGATATCCGCCGCGAAGTCCGCGGTCGATCACTGCGTCGGTGTCCCCGGCTCGAGAATGGTACGCGCGCTCGTCGACGCGCGGCCAAACTTAAAGTTCGACCCGGGCGTGAAGAATCACTTCGCGGCGGTGTACGACGAGTACGAGGCGAACCTGAGGGCGTCGAACGCGCTCGACTTCGACGACTTGCTCTCCGCGACCGTCGCGCTGCTGAAATCCAGCGGACCGGTGCGGCAGCACTACCAACAGCGGTGGAGGCACGTTCTCGTGGACGAGTTCCAGGACACGTCCCTGTCGCAGTACGAGCTCATTCGCGAGCTCGCGCTGCCGCGAGGGCAGGTGTTCGTCGTCGGCGACGTCGACCAGGCCATTTACAGCTGGCGCGGCGCGGAGGTGGCGAACATCCGCACCAAGTTTGACGACGATTTCTTCGGCGCGGACACCGTGATGTTGACGAAAAATTACAGGTCCACGGCGACCATCGTGAAAGCCGCGCGGGCGGTGATCGGCGAGAGCCTCTCGCGCTCGCCGCTCGAGCTCGACGCGGTGCAGCCGGGGGGTAAAGACGTCGCCGTCGTCGCGACCGAGGACGAGGTCGAGGAGGCGGAGTTCGCCGCGCGAGAGGCGGCGCGCGCCGCCCGCGACGGCGTCCCGCTGAAGGAAATCGCGGTGTTGTACCGCACGCATCATCAGTCGCGGCCGCTCGAGGAGGCGTTCGTTCGCGCGGGGGTGCCGCACGTCGTCATCGGCGACACCGCGTTTTACACGAGGAAAGAGATCAAGGACGCGGTCGCGTACTTGAGGGTGTTGCTGAACCCGCGGGACAGCGTCAGCCTCGCGCGGATCATCAACACGCCGCCGCGGAAGATCGGACCCGGCACGCTCGAGAAGTTGACGACGTGGAGCGACAGCTTGCCGTGGGACGATGGGATGCCGCAGCCCCTCGGCGCGGCGCTCCTCAGACGAACGTGGGCGAACCCGGACCAGGGGTTGGAGGAGGACGACGTCTTGCCGTCCGCGAAGGAGATGGGCCTCGGCGCCGCCGCGCACAAGTCGGTGTCAAACTTTTGCCGTCTGATGCGGGATTTGGAAGTCGTCATGGAAGGGTCCACGCCCGGTGAGCTGATCGAGGCTGTCGTGAAGTCGACCGGGTTCAAGGAGTACCTCATCGATCAAGAGAACGGCGACGAGCGCTGGGGGTTCATCAAAGAGCTCATCTCGATCGCGAACGAACCGAGCGCGACCGACGGGATGGACTCGCTGGAACCTGAGGACGACGCGACGGCGCCCGCGACCCCGGCGACGGGCGAGAAAGGCCTGATGGACTTCCTCGAAGGCGTCGCGCTCCTGATGTCCGCAGAGACGCGGTCCGAGGACGCGCAGGCGGACGCGGTGAAGCTCATGACGATGCACGCGGCGAAAGGCTTGGAATTCGACACCGTGTTCATCACGGGATGCGAGGATAAGCTGATTCCGATGGAGAGTTTCCAGAAGGACGGACGCGAGGAGATGGACGAAGAAGTGCGTCTGTTCTACGTCGGCATCACGCGCGCGAAGCGGAAGCTATTCCTCTGCCGCTCCGCGAAGCGCACGCGGTTCGGCCTCACGACGTACCCGGACCCGAGCCCGTTTCTGGCCGTCATCCGAGACGCGCTCGTCGGCGGCGGCGCGGCGAAACCGCCGGCGATTCCCGTGCCGACAGACGTCGGCGAAGGCGCGGGGAAGAGCGAGCGTTTAGCCGCGCACCTGGCCGCGAACGGCGTGAGGGCGGCGATCGGAAGCCACGAGACGTTCCGCGGCGGGCGCGGCGTCGGCGGCGCCTGCGGCGCGAACGGGGGGAGAGGAGCGGGGAGAGGCGGCGGCGGCGGCGCGCGGCGCGACGATTTGCCCGCGAGAAGGGAAGCCGCGGAGCCGGCGGATCCGGAGGCGACGAAGCGACGCGCCGCTCGGAGAGCCGCCGCGTCCGCGAGAGCCGCGGCGAAGGGGACGGCGGCGGCGAAGGGGGGCGCGTCGTCCGCGCCGCCGCGAGCCGCGCCGAGGGGACGCCCGCGAAGAGGACCGAGCGAGTAGACGGATAGGATATTTATGTACACGCGGATCGCGTCCTCCCTCAAAACGAGACTCCGTTTTCTTCGCAAAACACGGCGCCGATGAAGTTCGTGCACGGGAAAAAGATCGCCTCTCCCTGCGTGAGGTCGTCGATGTTCTGCTCGATCTCCGCCTCGGTCAAATCGAGGGCGAGACCTTCGCGTATGGTGACGTACTCCGCCCCCGCGTAAAACGTCGGAACCGTCGCGGAGAGTTCGTACCAAACGATTTCGTAATACCACCGCGGGTCGCCTTCTTCGGGCGGGACGGACATCACCGCGACCCTAGCGACGATCTCCCCGGACGTGCCCGGCGGGATCCCCGTGAGCGTGACGTTGAAGCGGACGACCGGGGTCGTCGTTTCCGTCTCGGCCGCGAGGGCTTCCGCGGCGGCGGCGGCGGCGGCGGCGTCGTCGGCGTTCGCTCCGCCGCCGCCGCCGCCGGAGAGCCAATCGAACAGACCGCGCGCGTTCGCCGCCATCGTCGCGCTCGGGGTCAACACGAGCGCGGGGTCGCTCACGAGCATCTTGTCGATCGCGACGCCGTCGAAGGTGACGTTCACGCCGACGGCTTCGAGCGCCCTCGCGCGCGCGTCGGCCGCGGTGAGGCCGACGAGTTTCTGTTCCACGCACGTCGCCCGTCCGAGCGGAAGCGACTCCGGCAGCGGCGCGCCGCCGCACAGCGTGAGCTCGCCGCCGTCGACGACGAGCTCGGGCGCGAGCGCGGGAACGCGCTCGGACTCGCGCGCGGTCGTCGTCGTCGCCGTCGTCGTCGTCGTCGCGGACGCCGCGTCGCGAGACGCGGCCGAGGAAGGGGACGACCTCGGGAGGACGTCCGAGGCTCTGGTCGCGCGCGTCTCGCGCGCGCTCGTCTCGCGCGCGCCGCGGCCGACGGCGAGCGGCGCCGCGCGCGCGGGCGTCGCGAGGGCGACGAAGGCGGCGAGCGCGGCGACCGCGAACGCGAGCGAGCGACGCGTCATCGCGTGGTGGTTTGTGTGGTGTGCGCGCGAGGCGTCCGAGACGAGCGTCGACCGACGAAACGGGGTCGCGCGCACGCTCGTGGAACGCGCGAGGCACGAACGGTCGAGCGTCAGGTATCAGGCGGTCGGTTCTCTGTCGTTATCCCTAGTGAGCTAATAGCGACGCGCGAGCCCCCTCCGCGCCGCCGCGAAAGCCGCCGCCCGTCCCTCCCCGTCGCGTCATAACCCCGTGAGCAGCAACTCCAACGCCTGCGCCTCGTCCCCCGCGGCTCGCGCGAGCGCGTTGACGATGTCAACCTCCGGGAATCCCATCTCTTTGAACTTCTCCATCTTTTCATCCTTGGCGCCGTCCTTGGCGTGCTCCTCCGTCCACGCCTTCGCCGTCGCGTTGAACAGCGCGATGTCGTCCAGGTACTGCCTCGCGACGACCGCGTCTTGCGGGTCGCTCGGTTCCGGTGAGGACAACAGCGCTTGCAGGGATAACATCGCGGTCTTGATAGACAACGCGGGCGACCTGAGACGAAGGTAAAAACAAGACGGACGACGTCAGAGTCAACCGAGCGCGAACGCGCGACTTCTGCGGGGCTGACGACGCGCCGCGCCGACCGACGAAAGCGAGGGACGGAGACTCGAGGCGGGGAACGGAAGGAAGGAGGAAGGAAAGGGCTGAATCGACGGAGAAACCCCCCCTCTCGCTCACCACTGCTCTTTCAGGATGTCGAGGCAGATGGCCCCGTTCGCGGACGACACGTTCGGGTGCCACACTTTCGTGATGAACCGCATCTTCGGCGGTTCGAACGGGTACGCGTTCGTGAGCTGGATGTCCACGACGAACTTCCCGCCCTGGTACGGCGACTCCTCGGGGCCTGCGGGTTTGACGAGTTGGAGTGGAGGGATAGGCGATGAGCGACGAGGGACGCGGCGGCGAGCGACGAGCGATCGAAATGAAATCGCGAAGAAGGAAAGAGGACGCCGAGAGGGCGTCGGATCGTCGGGGACGCACCCAGGATCGTGCCCTGCATGTGCGCCATGTTATCCCCCAGGACGCGGACGGTGACCCCCGAGGTCGTGTCCGCCTGGATCTCCTTTAACTCCTTCGCGAGCCTGTTCGTGTCCATCGTGCCGGCGCGTGGAAGACTGCCGAGATCCGCGGCCTCGTCTAGCTCGTCCTGGGTTTTCCCGACCACGCCGCGCCGCGTGCGACCCGTCGCGTCGACGCGGTTTTCCCTCTCGGGGACGCGCTACCACGCGCCTCACATCGACGCGCGCGCGCTCCAGCTCGCGTCCATGGCGACCCCGACCCGCGCGCTCGCGCGCGTGGCGACGCCCTCGTTCGCACCCCATCGCGCGCGGAACAACGTCCGCGGGCGACGCGCCGCCGCCGTCGCGCCGCTCGGGGCGTCGTCGTCGTCGTCGTCGTCGTCGTCCGCAGCCTCCCCGTCGCCCGTCGCCGTGCCGAGCGAGTACGTCACGCTCGCGAGAAACCTCGTCGACGCCGCGGGCGCGATCACGACGAAGTACTTCCGCACGCCGCTCGAGATCGACGACAAGACGGACGACAGCCCGGTGACGATCGCGGACCGAAGCGCGGAGGCGGCGATGCGAGCGATGGTGAGGGCGAACTTCCCGTCGCACGCCATCTTCGGCGAGGAGGAGGGCATCGAGCTCGGCGACGGCGGCGAGAGCGAGTGGACGTGGGTGTTCGACCCGATCGACGGCACGAAGAGCTTCATCACGGGGAAGCCGCTGTGGGGGACGCTCGTCGCGCTGTTGAAAGACGGCGTCCCCGTGCTCGGGGTGCTCGATCAGCCGGTGTTGAAGGAGCGATGGGTCGGCGTGCAAGGGCAGGCGTCGACGTTCAACGGAGCGCCGATCGCGGTGAGGCCGTGCGCGTCCATAGAAGACGCGTACGTGTACTCCACGACGCCGCTGATGTTCGAGGGGGATAACCTCGCGCCGTACGAGCGCGTCGCGAAGGCGTGCAAGGTGCCGATGTACGGCTGCGATTGTTACGCGTACGGATTACTCGCGTCCGGGCACGTCGACGCGGTGATCGAGGCGGACTTGAAGCCGTACGATTACATGGCGCTCGTGCCGATCGTGAAGGGCGCGGGCGGGGAGTTCACGGACTGGCGAGGGGAGGAGTTGAGGTGGCAAGGGAGCGCGGAGGCGCTCGCGAGCGGGGATTTTCAAGGCGAGGTGATCGCGACGGGGGACAAGAGGACGCACGAGAGCGCGCTCAAAGTCATGGCGGCGTGATGCAATTTTTTCTATGTATGATGTCTAGTACGAAAGTACGTAGGTAGTCTAGTCTATCCATCAGTCTCTTCTATTACTCTTCGTCGTCGCTCGCTTCGGGCGAGGACGTCGTGTGCGCGCTATGATAATCGTCTTCGTCGTCGACCTCGTCCTCCTCGTCTCCGTCGATCGCGTCCCCGCGTTGATCCCGCCGCTTGAGACCATTACACATCTGCTTCGCGGCGATGTCCCTCGCGACGTCCCCGGCCTTGACGTTCGGGTCGTCGTCCTCGGCGACGCTCTCGCCGCAGAGCCGCCGCGCGTTCAGCGTCATCGGATGCGTCGCCCCGAGCGCGTTCTCGAACAACGTTTTCGCGCGCGTCGAGAGCTGGTTCGCTTCCTCTGACGCGTTCCATTCCGTCGGATCGCGTCGAAACGCGAACGCGGCGACGCGCGGCTGGAGCTGCTCGAGAATATGCCCCGCGAAGCTCAGCGTCTTCCCGAGATCTTTCGTCGCCGTCGCCGCGTCGACGCTATCGCCGAGGCCGGCGGCTTCGAACCGTCTCAAAGCCTTGCGAAAGAGCGTCGTCGCGGTCGCGACGGTCAACAAGACGATGATGATGCCTGCCGAGGTTTGATGCCCGTGCACTCCTCCGTAGACGCGAACCTGAGCGCACGCTTCGCAGTACGCCACCTCAGCCTGCACGGCGATGGCGATCGCGATTTCTCTCTCGTCCCCCACAAGTTTCCACGCGAGGCGCGCGTTCGCCGCCGCGGCGGACGCTTCGTAAAATCGCACGTACTGCGTTTCCCACCTCCCCCACTCAAAATGTTGTCGCGGCCTTTCGCTCGTGGAATGCTCGGCTAAAATTTGTCCACGACACAGCGGCCGAACGTCAAAGTCTTCCGAGTCTTCGTCCTCGTTCGGTCCCGCCGCGACTCTCTCCGCGATGGCGGCGTCGTCCATCCGTAGGATAGGACCGAGTATCTCGTTCAGTTTCCTCTCATTCTGGACTACGTCCGCGTCGTCGCCGCCGAACCTGACCGGGTCGCGATATTCCGGCCAGACGCCCAACGGCGACCACGGCATTCGCTTGAACTCGTATTCGTCCATCGCCCCGATCGCGACGTGTTGCGCCGCGAGCGCGAGCGCGCGCGCGTGCGCTCGCAGCGCGCGCCCGAGCTCTTTCAACTTTCTTTTTTCTCTTTCTTTTTCTCTCGGACTGCCGGCGGGATACCCGGGACTATACCCGGGCATGCGCGACTGCGCGTTGGCCACCGCTCGAGCGCTGAACGCCGTCGCCAAAACCAAATCGCGGGCGTCGTCCCCGTCGTCTCTCACGTACGTGCTGGCGTACAGACGATCGACGAGGTACGTCGAGATGTCCACGCGGTCCGCGTCGTCGTCGCCGCGCTCGTCGCGCATGTCGCGCATGAAGCTTGGGAAAAGGGGATGCAAGCGCGCGCTCAGGAGGATCTCCGCGGCGGCGTCGAAGAGGCCTTCCCTCGCGAGCCGCCTCGCGACGACGCGGACTCGCGACTTCGCTTGTTTCATCACCGCCGCTTGTTTCAATATCTCTTCCTGTTCACGCGCCGACTTTTCCCAGTCGTCATAATCCGAGGTCATGATCTTCATCAAGTGATGTGCGTACGCGGGCACGAACCAGGAGATCCAGTCCGTCTGTCGCGCGCCGCTGTCGTCGGCGACGCGCGCATCGTCGCTAAAGAGAAATGCCAAAGCGACGGACAACGCCGCGGCGTTGGCGCCCGCGTTTTGTCGGTGGCGACGGCTCGTTCGGTCCGGGACCGCGCGCGCCTCCCCGGGCTTGGTGACGATCCCTTGGAACACCGCGGAGACCGCGGCCCAACACGACAGCCACGTCTCCCCTGGCAAAAGCGCGACGGCGTCCTTCGAGATGCGCCGCGCGAGGAGCGGAATCTCGGCGTCGAACAGCGTCTCCGTCGTCGCGATGGACGCCGCGAGCTCGGCGACGCGGTCGCCCACCGCCGCGGCCGCGACGATCATGTCGTGCGGTGCGAGGTGGCTGATCACGCGAGCTCGCGCGTCCGTCGGGAGGTCGCCCCACGACGTCGACGTCGACGTCGCGGTCTCCCCGTGATGGCCGTCGCGCGCGCCCATCGCGGCGGCGTCCACGTCCACGTCCATCGCCGCCGCCGCCGCGTCGGCGCCGAGTCGCCGACGACGACCGCGCGCGCGCGTCATCATCTGCGTCTGCGTCTTCTTCGCGCCGCGGGATTTGAAGCGGACCCGCGCCTCGCGTTGGTCGTCCGCGAGGCGGCCGCGCGCGGGTCTCGCGTTGTGGTGTCTTAGTTTTTCCTCTCGTGCCTTCTCGGACGACGCGAGCGAAAAGAACGGAGCGCTCGAGCAACGACGCCGGCCGACGGCAGAACCGAACGCGCGCGCGGCGATGTCCCTCCCGTCCACCGCGTCCGCGGCGATCCGCGACGTCCTCTCCGTCCACTTCGACGTCGTCCTCGACGATCTCGCGTCGCTCCCGCTCCCGCCGCACCGGCGGCACCCGGGCGGCGGCCCGGGCGGCGCGCGCTTCGTCGGCGGCGGGAAGCACGCGGTGCGCGTGGTCACTCTGAACCACAACGACACCGTCGGCGACGCGCTCGCGAAGCTGAGCCGCCACAGGATCCTCTCCGCGCCGGTGATGATCCAACCGGACGTCCTGGACGCGGACTGCATGAACCATCGCAGGGCGTACGGCGCGGACCCGGACGCGCGCGTCGAGCCCGCGACGCTCCTGGGGTTCTTCGACGTCGCCGACGCGTCGCGCGCGCTCGCGAGACAGCTCCCCGCGGACGACGCCGCGGACGGCGCGAAGCCGCGGCCGCCGTGCCGCAACGTCCTGTCGTGGATGAAAACCCTAGAGACGATCGAGAAGAGGGTCACGACGCAGACGCTCATTCAAGTCCTCGGCGACGACGCGGAGCTCATGTACCAGGCGAGCGCGCGGTACGGCACGCTGTTCGAGGCTATTCGGGACGGATTCTTGGGGAAGTACTCGCCGTCGCACGGCGTGACGCACCGGATCGCCATCTTCGACGAGAGTGGCGAGATCGTGCGCGTCGTGAGCATGTCCGACGTCGTCAGGTACCTCACGAGCAAGGTGGACGCGCTCGGCGGGATCGGAAAGACGTCGATCAAGACGCTCGGGCTGTGCAAAGAAAAGCCCCTCGGCTTGGTCACGGTGAAGCCGACGACGCCCGCGATCGAGGCGTTCGCGGAGATGTGCGAGGAGCCCGTCTCCGGGGTCGGCGTCGTGGACGACGACGACGAGCTCATCGCGAACTTGAGCGCGTCGGACCTGCGGTGCATTCAACCGGAGCACTTCGGGATGCTCGGCTTGCCCACCGCGGAATTTTTGGCGCTCCTCCACGGCACGAGTTACTCCGGGTTCTCGCACGCCGTCTCCGCGTCCAAGGATAACCCGTTCTTCGCGAAGATGTCCGAGGGCGGGTTCCGCCGGTCCGGGCCGCTGCTCGTCGTCGCGCGACCGACGGACGCGTTCGAGGAGGTTCTCAACAAGATCGTCGAGCACGGCGTGCATCGGGTGTACGTGTGCGAGCCGGAGTCGATGAGACCGCGCGGCGTCGTCACGCTCACGGACATCCTCGCGTTCGTCGCGGACGCCGCGGAGGGCGCCGCCGGCGAAGGCAGGGAAGGCGCGCCGCTGTTTACGGAGGACGAGAAACCGAAGGAGGCGTACACGAAAGCGGAGTGACGAAGGAAGAAGGAAGCGCGCGAACGAAGGATGAGACGAAGAGAACGACGTTCTGTGTGTGTGGTGTCGTCGTGAACGCGTGACGACGACCGAAACGACCCGAACGCGCGCGCTACAGTAGACTAGTCTAATCGTGCGTCTGCCCGGCTGTCTTCGCCGCCGCCGTCGAACCGCCGCCGCCGCCGTCGCCCGCGCCCATTCTCCCCAACTCCCCCGGGTCAATCTCTAACACTTCTTTGTGGTTCAGAGGCATGCAGTACATCCGTCCGTCCGCGCTCATGACGCCGCCCTCCCACTTGTTCAGTCCCCCGAAAGGCCCGCCGACGGTTTCCACGATTGGCTCCGCCGCGCGGTCGCTAAACGTTCGCACCGTGAGCACCGTCTCGGACTTCAACGGGATGCCCCAAATCACGCCGTCGCCGCTCACGAACCCGTTCTGCCACTTGTTCTGAACGATCCGCTCGCCCTCTAAGCTCCCGCCGATCTCGCGAACGACGTCCGTCTCCGTGTCGATCTGCAACACGTGGTCTGCGTCGGAGGGAATGAAATACAAACGCCGGTCGCGGCCAAGGACGCCGCCGAGGTACTTGTACTTCCCGTCGCTCCTGTGTTTCCCCGTCCGCAAGTTGGCGCCGATTTCGGTCAACTCCGGGACGTCCCCGGGGACGATCTTCAACACCGTGTCCGCGTGCGCGGGGATGCCGTAGATGTTGCCCTCGTGCCCGACGGCGCCGCCGTGCCACTTCCAGCCGCCGTCTGGGTACTCGCCGAAGAGCTCGCACGCGCCGCCGTTCATCGGGTCGATTCGAAGAACCGATCGGTGGTTCTGCGGCACGCCGTATATGCGCCCGTCCAAACCCATGAGCCCGCCGTACCACTTGTTTCTACCCGGGAACGGCCCGCCGATGAGCGTGCACTCGTCCGTGGAAGGATCGATCTTAAGCACCCGCTCCGCGAACTGCGGGATGCAATAGATGCATCCGTCGTGCGGGGAGTACACCCCGCCGTGGAACTTCCACGGCCCGGTCCCGCATTTCCCCTCCCCGATCGTCGTGATCGTCGGCGCGTCCCCGGGGACGATTTTCAACACCGCGTCCGCGTGGCACGGGAGCCCGTACAGCGCCCCGGTCTTCGGGTCCTTCACCGCGCGTAACCACTTGAACTCGCCGGGGTACTCCGGGCCCACGTACTCGACCGCGCCGTCGGACGGATCGATGCGTAACACCCTTCGCGCGAACCCGGGGATCGCGTAAATTCGCGCGTCGTCGCCCAAGAGTCCGCCGAGGTACTTCTCGCGCCCGAGCAGCGGCCCGCCGATGAGCGCGAGGCGGTCGTCTGCGGCGTCGACGCGGCGGGAAATCGCCGGCGGGTCCGACGCGCGTTTTCGTTCGCGGCGTCTCCGTCCTTCGCCTCCGCTCTCCCCCTTCCCTTTCTTCCTGTCCCTCGGCTTCGGCTCCGCGTGCGTCTCGTACCGCTTCGCCGTGCGCTTGCACCACGTCCCGAACTTCATCGTTTTAAACTTCGCGCAGCTCGGGATGACCGGCGACGGCGGCGGTCGCAGCGTCGCGCCCGGCGCCGGCCGCCAAAAAAACGTCGCGACGACGCGTCCCAACCCCAACGCCTCCGGATCCACGACCGCGACTCTGTGCCGCGCCGCCGGGTACGCCCCGCTCGTGATTCGATCCATCACGCTCCCGACGAGCACGCACGCGACGCCGTGCCCGTGCAGCGGCACCTCCGTCCAAATCCCGGAGTCGCCGCTCGACAGGTGTTCCAACCCCTTCGCGCCGGCGACGACGCCCGCCGCGTCGTGCACCACCACGGACACGAGGCTCGGGTCCGTGTGCACCGGGAGCAGAACGGTCTTGTCCGCGGAAGACGCGCTCGACGCTCTCGACGCGCCGGCGACGGACACCGCGTGCGGCGGGCTCGCTTTCGGTCGGTACCGCTTCACGTGCCACTGCGCGTTGGACGCGAGCGGGCCGAACGCATCCTCGAACCATCCGTCCGGGATCTCCATGCGTCGCTCCATTGCGCGCAGCGTCGCGGTCGCGACGCCGAGGGCGACGTCGAACAGCGCTTTCATCGCGTCTTCGAACGCGGCGGCTTCCGCGGCGTCCTCGCGCGCGGGGGGCACGCTGAACATCGCGCCGTCGCTGAAGACGAACCCCTCGCGGCAGGCGTTGTACGACGACAGCGCGCCCGCGGGGTGCATCCCGGTGACGTGCGCGGTGTCCGCGTCCGCGCGCACGCGGAGCGGGTCGTCCGCGGGGGCGGTCGCGCACGCGTCGAGCGCGCGACGCGCGACGTCGAAGCATCGCGCGTGCGTCGACGACGCCGCGTCGTCGAGGGTGAGACACGCGACGCCGCATCGCCGAAGCGAATCGACGGCGGCGTCGAGACTCGCGTCGTTCGCGGCGGACGTCACCGCGCACGGCTGCGCGTCGTCGCCTTTCGGTTCGCGCGCGTGGGGGGACTCGACCGCGGGCTTGCCACCGCTGGCGCCCATCGCGACGACGGCGACGCCGCGTCGACGGGGACCGGGGACGGCGCCGGAGGGAGTGTGTGTGTGTGAAGGGTTGGGGACATGCTCGCGCGACACTTGAAAGGATTGAACGGGGGTGTCTAGCTATCACAGTAGGTTTCAAACGCCAAATTCACCCTGTTACCGGAGCTGTTGAAAGGTATCCACCCTCCGCCACAGCTGAACGAACGGCGCGTTCCGAGGGTCGTGCGCGCAGCGTGCTGCGAGCCGCGAGCCGTCGACGACCGCTCGCGCCGTTCTCCCCGCGCTCCACTCCCTCGCGCGCTCGTCTCATGTTCGCCGCGCGCCTCGCCCTCGTCCTCGCCGCGTCGTGCGCGTTCGTCGTCGCGCGAGCCGAGGAGCCGACGTTCGAGGCGCGGACGACGACGCGCCCGACGTCCGCGCGCGCCGGCGAAGACCTCCGCGTGGCCGCGCGCGTCGGGTTCTCGGACGCGTTCTCGTCCTCGCGCGGCGCGCGCCTCGCGCGCTGGTCCGACGCGTTCGACGCGTCGTACGCCACCGTGGAGCTGCACTACCGCGTCATGTGGGACGACGAAACGCGCGTCGTCGCGATGACGCGCGCGCCGTCGCCGTCGCCGTCGTCCGCGTCCGCGTCCGCGCCGTCGTTCGAGGGCGCGATACCCGCGTCCAACCTTCCGACGCGCGGCGGCATGGTGCGATACTGGATCGTCGCGCGCGGACTCGACGGCCTGTACGCGCGAAAGCCGTCGAGGCAGGGAGACCACTACGGCGCCGTCGTCGACGCGGAGGCGATCGGCGGCGAGACGACGCTGCCGACGTTGTTCGTCTTCGCGAGCGACGTCGCGGGAAGCGAGCGGGACGACCCCGTGCCGTGTTCGGTCGCGTATCACGAACCCGGGCGCGTCGTTCGCTTCTACGACGGCGGCGTCACGATCCGCAGACGCGGGTCGGGACGGCGGGACAAGGCGAACATGTTCGGGAAGGGCGGCTCCAAGGACTGGCCGAAGCGGAAGTTCAAGCTCGACTTTCGCGGGAAGGCGTTTCGCGCGCGGTGGGACGAAAACGTCCCCGACGTCGAGACGAAGGTGGAGGAGATCAACCTCCACTCGTCGTTCGACGAGCCCGGGGGGACGACGAGTTACCTCAGAGAAACGCTCGCAGCCGCCGCGTTTAAGAGGTTCGGCGTAAAAGCTCCCGAGGCGAGGCACGTCGTCGTCCGACGCAACGGCGAATTCTTCGGTCTCTACGTCATGGTCGAGCAGCCGGACGATTCGTTCCTCGCGCGCGCGGGTCTCGACCCGAGCGGATCCATGTTCAAGGCTGTGCACTGGAAGTACAGCAACTTGCGTCCTCTCGTCCAACACTCATGGGTCCCGTGCGAGTTCGCCCCGGAGTGGGAGAGCGGCTGGGGGCCGTGCCCGGAGGTGTATCGATACGCCGCCGTCGCCGACCCGGACGAGACGCGCGCGGTGGGCGAACTGAAAGCCTTCATAAACGACCTCGACGCCGTGAACCGCGGCGGCGACACGTCGCGACTGTGGGACGTGGTCGACGTGAACGCGGTCGTGAAAGAGATGGCGGTGCAGACCGCGCTGCTGCATCAAGACCGGTGCGCGAAGAACTATTTCGTTCACCGAAACCCTTCGGACGGGAAGTGGAGACGTATTCCGTGGGACATGGAGGACGCGTTCGCGACGGACTACCGCGACCGCGACGGGCGGTGCGACGCGAACGGACGCGAGCCGTGCCGCGGCGATAGCGGGACGTACTGCGTCATGTCGTGCGAGTGGTGGAACAGCCCGTACTTCTGCGACGAGAACCACCCGCAAGACATCTTCACCGAATCCGACGGCCGCTCGACGTGGAACCACCTCGTGAACGCGGTCCTGAAGGACGGCGGCGCCAGGGACGCGTACGCGCGAGAGCTCCAGCGCGCGCTGACGACGCTGCATCTCAGCGGGTTCTTAGAGGACACCGCGCGGGCGACGGCGGAAAAGATAAAAAACGACGCGGCGCGAGACGCGAAAAAGTGGGGACGAGGAGACTTCGCCGCGAGCGTGGACGCGCTAGTGCGGCAGACGCGCGACCGCGCGGCGACGCTGCGCGAGTACCTGTGACGTTACGTTCTCGTACTACAACCAACACGCTACTGTACGCTCACGCCGCTACGTCAGCACGAGCCCGATCTCCGACGACGGCAGCTCCTCGTTTAGCCGCCAGTTGTACAGGTAGTACTGCAAGTTCCCGTCGCCGATGCCAAACTTGAGCGCGCTCAGAATCGCCTCCGGCTCGTTCTCCATTAAATCCAACGCGTTGAAGACGTCGAAATCCCGTTGCTTCGCGAGTATGAGCGCGTCCCCCATCAAATCAAGCAGCGGCGTCTTCCCCGGGACGTTATAGTAACTGTACGCCGCGCGCAGCGTGTCGTGCCCCATCGTGTTTTTGATCACCGTCGACGGGAGCGAGTAAAACGACACGAAATCCGTCACCGCGCCCGGCTTGCCCTCGTCCTCCACGACGAACGAGTACACGACGCCGTCTCTCGGGGACAGGTGGTGCCGCACCTCCGCCTCCGTGAACACCGGCGCGACCGCAAACTTGCGCAGGTATTTGTTCAAGATCACCGTCACCCCGGGGACGTCCTCGTCTCTCATCTCGCGAAGCCCCGGGGTTCGCGTCTTGTTCTCCAACTTGAAGAGTTTTATCGACCGCGCCATCGTGGAACGCGCGTGGAGCGTCGTGAAGTTGATCTCCACGAGCTTCTTAAAATTCAGGGACCGGTGCCAGTACCTCCCCGTGGAGATCGGTCTCGGGAGGACCACGCCCGCGGTGTACGCAGCCTGCCAGATCCCTCTCAAGTTGACCCGCCGCGTGATCTCTCGGATGAGCATCGGCGCCAGACGCTTCGCGCGGAGCTTCTTGTGAATGCACAGAAAGTTGATCTCCGCGAGGTCTATCGCCTTGCCTTTCACCATGACCTTCGCGGGCACGCCGGTGATGAACGCCACGAGCTTCTCGGTCCCTTTCACGCGGACGCCGAGGTGCCAATCCTGGTGATATCCCGGCGGCTGCGTCGCCCACTTGATAAACTCGGGCGAGTACTTGAACCGGAAGATCTCGTCGTCGTCCTCGACGTAGTTGGCCGCGAGGAGATCGAACACCTCCTGCTTCGTCGTGTCGTTCGTGAGGTCGCAGCTGCTCCACTCGAACGCGTCCGGGAGCTTGTACGGCTCCTGCTTCACGTCCGCGACCGCGATCGGATCGTCGATCGGGCCCTCCTCGCCAGCCTTGTTCAGCTCCGGTTTCAGCTGCCCGACGGGCTGCGTCTCCCAGAACGCGTGGTCCGGGACGGAGAGGTTCATGCCGCCGAACTCGCGCTGGACCTCGGTGAGGTCGGGGACGGGGCGTTCATCCTCGTCCGACATGGTCCCCGCGGTCCGGCGCGTCGTGTTCTGAGACGACGGCCGGAGATCGAACACGATCAGAGATCGGCACCACGAGAGCGCTGAAATGAAAGGACTGCCGATCGCGAGTTCCCCTCGCGGCCTCTCCAGCCAGCCAGCAGATCGCGCCAGCTGTTTTGTTTCCGTTGCCGAGCCCCCGCGCGTCCAAAGACGCGAGCGCGAGCGCAGCACGCGCGCGCACAGTCTCGCACCTCGCGCGGGGCTCGTTCGTTCCCTCCGCGAGCGGATAAGACCGCGGCCGCGCGCGACAGCGGCGTTCGCGGCTCGCCGCGCGAAGGAGGGCGCGCGCGCGGACCTCGGCCGCATCTTGGAAGTCGCGACTCGCGAGGTCCCCGGAAAAAAAACAAAGTCAGCGCGCCGCGACGCGATCTCGCCGCCATGTTCGAGGACGAGACGACGCTGACATGGACCGGGTTCTTCGCGTTCGTCGCCGTCGCGATGAGCGTGACGCAGATCATCATGCACCTGCACCGGTACACGCAGCCCGCGCACCAGCGGTTCATCATCCGCGTGATCTTCATGGTGCCAACCTACGCGCTGTGCTCGTGGTTCTCCCTCGTCGATCGCGACGCGTCGCTCTACCTCGAGACGTTCCGCGACTGCTACGAATCGTGGGTCGTGTACAACTTCCTGTCGCTGTGCCTCGCGTACGTCGGCGGGCCCGGGAACGTCGTCAACCGGCTGGGCGGGAAGGAGATCGTCCCTTCGTGGTGGCACGCCACGTGTTGCCTCCCCAGGATGCACGTGGACGGACCGTACATTCGCGCGTGCAAACGCGGCGCCCTTCAGTTTGTCTTCCTCAAGCCCATCCTCGCGATGCTGACGCTCATCCTGACGTGGTGCGGCGTCTACGGCGATCAAGAGATCAAAGGCGACAAGGCGTACCCGTACATCGCGTTCGTGTATAACTTGTCGTACACCGTCGCGTTGTACTCGCTTTTGCTGTTTTACCTCGGCGCGCACGAGCTCCTGCAGCCGTACAAACCACTCCTGAAGTTCGTCTTGGTCAAGGCGGTCATCTTCCTGACGTTCTGGCAGTCGATCCTATGCGCGATTCTCGTGAGCGATGGCGTCTTGAAGGATGGGAAGGATGGCCGCGCGTTGCAAAACGTTTTAATTTGCGTCGAGATGATCATCGCCGCGCCGATGATGTTGTTCGCGTTTCCGTCGACGCCGTACGCGGACTCGAGCAAGATGCACGGGATATCGTTGAAGAACATCGGGCACGCCATCTCGCTGAACGACGTCGTGTCCGACACCGTGCATCAGTTCGCGCCGACGTACCAGGAGTACGTCCTGCACGGCACCGAGGGCGGCGCGGCGAGGAAGTACCGCATGAAGACGCACGTGTTGATGGGGCAAGAGATGCAAATCGCCGCGGCGGGCGTGGGGGCGGGGGCGGCCGCGGGCGCGGGCGCGGGAGGAGAACGCGGCGGCGGGAGAGGCGGCGGACGCGGGAAGAGCCCGGGCGGGGGGCGGGGAGGGAAGAGCTGGAACTCAAACTCGAGGAGGAGTCACGAAGAGAGCGACCGCGCGGGGATGATGGCCAACGCGGGGTTCGAGAACAGCTACGGGACGAGAGACGTCGAGGACGACCTCGAGGATTACTGCGGCGACGAGTGGTACGAACACGAAGAAGCGGAGGCGGCGCACGGCGCGCCGCCGCCGCAACCGCAACCGCAATCGCCGCCGCGGGACCTGCTCGACGTGGACATCGCGACGGTGACGCCGACGCGGCGACTGGCGGGCGGCGCGCTCGCGCCGCTCGGGATGGAGAGCCGGGCGGAGCTGGGGAGCGTGTTCGACATGGTCGCAGACGAGGTCCCCGCGCGCGGCGGGGGGGTCCCGGGCGGGGGGTTCGCGCCGGCGCGGCAGCACGCGCCGATGGGTGGCGCGGGCGCGGGCGCGGGCGCGGGCGGGGGGGCGCCGCCGCCGGCGCCGAGCGGGAACGCGGCGTGGCGCGGGGTGCCCGCGCCC
>MDSW01112340.1_pt1 | contig 17434 bp, 17 predicted proteins | sample 811171 | NCBI WGS metagenome assembly MDSW01 (sample SAMN05326641, study PRJNA326480) | marine metagenome | isolation source: seawater | place: Atlantic Ocean: North West | collected 2012
AAAAACTACGTAAATTTGGAGCGGGCGAAGGGATTCGAACCCTCGACTTCAACCTTGGCAAGGTTGCGCTCTACCCCTGAGCTACGCCCGCTTGTTTGAAAAACTTCAATAACACTTTAGCTTTCTAAGTCAATGTTTGATATTTAAATATAAATAATTTAATAAAATTATGACAAATATAATTTATGGTAACAAATAGAAAATTTGGTTTAGTTTTTTTTGCAGTATTCTTGATAATAAGTTTATTTCCTTTGTTATATGATCTTAGCAATAATATAAGAATATGGGCCCTGGTTATATCTTTAATTTTTTTGCTATTAGGTATACTTGATTCAAAACTACTTACACCACTAAATAAATTGTGGATGAAGCTTGGAGCTGTATTAGGAATTGTTGTTGCGCCTATAGTAATGGGAATAATATTTTTTGCAGTTGTAACCCCTATTGGAATTTTTATGAGAATATTTAAAAAAGATTTGTTACAAATAAAAACTAATAAAAATATTAAATCTTATTGGCAAGATGCTAATAAAAGAGTAGGAAATATAAAAAATCAATTTTAATTTATTTATATGATAGAGTTTATTAAAGAATTTTGGGAATTTTTAAAAATTAGAAAGAAATTCTGGCTATTGCCTATAATGATCGTGTTGGCTTTATTTGGGGCAATAATAGTTTTAAGTCAAGGGTCTGTATTTACACCATTCATTTATACCTTCTTTTAGTGTGACATCTGTTTTAGGTCTATCTGCATTTTATCATGATAGTGCCGCAGCGCTCTTAATTGATGGCGAAATAGTTGCGGCTGCCCAAGAAGAAAGGTTTACCAGAAAAAAACATGATGCCGATTATCCATTTAATGCAGTAGAGTTTATTTTAAATGAGTCAAAATTAAAATTAAGCGAAATTGATTACATAGTTTTTTATGAAAAACCTTTTTTAAAATTTGAAAGATTATTAGAAACTTATGTCGCTAATGCTCCAAAAGGATTTAGATCTTTTTCGATTTCTATGCCATTATGGTTAAGAGAAAAATTATTTCAAAAAAAATTACTACTAAAAAAATTAAAAGAACATGATGATAGTTTTAACGACTTAAATAAAATTTATTTTTCTGAGCATCATTTAAGTCATTCCGCAAGTGCTTTTTACCCATCGCCGTTCTCAGAAGCTATGATACTAACTCTGGATGGTGTGGGGGAATGGGCTACTACTACAGTGGCAAAAGGGAGTGGATCTGAATTAGAAATTTTAAAAGAAATATATTTTCCTCATTCTATAGGATTGCTATATTCAGCTTTTACCTACTACCTAGGATTTAGAGTTAATAGTGGGGAATACAAAGTTATGGGTTTGGCTCCATATGGAACACCAAAATACAAATCATTAATTTTGGAAAAATTAATTGATCTAAAAACTGATGGTACTTTTAGATTAAATATGAAATACTTTGATTATACAACTGGATTAAAAATGACTAATAATAAATTTTCTAAATTATTTGGTCATCCAGTAAGGCTTCCAGAAAAAGATCAATTAACACAATTCCACATGGATATTGCTAGCTCTATTCAGGCAGTAATTGAAGATGTGGTGCTTCGATTGACCTCTTCAATTAAGGACATATATAGCAGTGAAAATTTATGTTTAGCTGGAGGGGTTGCGCTAAATTGTGTTGCTAATGGAAAAATTCTTAAAAATAAAATCTTTAAAAATATTTGGGTTCAACCTGCTGCAGGAGATGCTGGCGGCGCATTAGGAGCAGCGCTTGCAATTTGGCATAAAGAGCTAGGAAATAAAAGACATATAAAAAAAAATGATAGCATGAAAGGGTCTTATTTAGGGCCTCAATTTAATGATGATCAAATTGAAAAAAACCTTATAGATATCGGGGCAAAGTTTGAAAAATTAGATGAAAATTCAATAATTAATTTAACTGCAAAAGAACTTTCTAATCAAAAAACTATAGGCTGGTTTCAGGGAAAAATGGAATTTGGGCCAAGGGCCTTGGGTTCGCGATCTATCATAGCTGATCCTAGATCAGAAAAAATGCAAAAATTTTTAAATCTTAAAATAAAATTTAGAGAAAGTTTTAGACCATTTGCGCCTTCAATAATTAGAGAAGATTTGTCTGATTGGTTTGAAATGGATCAAGATAGTCCTTATATGCTTTTTGTTGCTGGTGTAAAAAAATCAATAAGATTAAAAATGTCTGAAGTAGAGGATAAGCTTTTTGGCATTGAAAAATTAAATATAAAAAGATCATCAATTCCTGCTGTAACTCACATTGACTATTCTGCAAGAATTCAAACTGTTCACAAAGATACTAATCCAAAATATTACGAATTAATAAATGCTTTTAAAAAAATTACAAATTGTCCCATTTTAATTAATACTTCTTTTAATGTAAGGGGAGAACCAATCGTATGCAATGTCAATGATGCATTTAATTGTTTTATGGGTACAAACCTAGATATATTGGTGTGCGAAAATTTTATACTCTATAAAGAAGAACAGGATATAAATTTAACAAAAGATTATAAAAGTAAGTTTAATCTTGATTAATTTAATTATCTTTTTTTAATCTTTTGATAAGTTTTTTTTGATCTTATCATCATATTTTTTTACAATAAAAGAAAAATATTGCTTTGCTAATAATTTGGCACTTTTTTGTGTTGTGTGCATTGCATCATTAATAAATTCATAATCTGTATTATTTTTAGTAAAATCAATTACATCAAAATCTAGTTTATTGGCTTCTTCAATCAATACGTCAAGCATCGCATAGCCAATCTTTCGATATTTTTCTCCCTTAAGAGGTCTTTCATGAGGAAAAATATTATAAGGTTGAATCCCTAGTAAAAAATCTGAACCTGATGCTGTTACAATACTATGGTACTTATTATAATTAATTTTCATTACATTTCTAAACATTTCCGTGTCTTTATTTCTAATAAGACCATCATGACTACCGCCAACTCTCGCTAACTCTTTAATAAAGTTGCTACGCTGCTTAGTTTCATAAAGTAAATCAATCCAACCTTCTAAATAATACCAATAGTTCATTCCTATCTCTCCAAATTTAATTGGAACGAGTGGAAATTCAAAAGCATCATTAAATCCTGTATGACTTATCACAAGATGTGGTTTTATTGGCCAGCCTAAGTGTAAAAAATTTTGAATTTCATGGGGCAAGGTATTACCCCCCATACATAAATTAATAACTTTAATATTTTCTGTTGAATAATGTTTTCTTAATTCTTTTTCCAAAAGATAAGCAGTTGGTTGTTTGTGGGAGTAGCCATGGCATTCAGATCCACCTGTCATAACTATTCTAAATTTATTGTTAGGGTCATTAACATTGTAATCATAGTCATTTCTAAATCCAAAATAATCACTACCGTGATCTTTTGGAGACCAAAAACGTCCATGACCATTAGTATAGTCTAAAAGAGGAATAAACTTAAAACCAGGGAGTGTTACTGGGCGTGTTAAAAAGATATTTTCACCTAAATTTAAATCATATTCTTCATTAAAATCAACCATTACTTCTGGCTCTTTTTGTCTTTGTGACCAATGAGTATAATTTACAGGATAAACTCCAAATTTAGTATCTACCAAATATGGAATATATTTAACAACTTTATAAATAGAAGATGTGAAATTAGATTGGTATATTTGATTTAATCGCTGAAAAATTGCGTACCCTAATAAAATCTCTGCAAAAAGAGCAACAAAAACAAATAAGATAACAGAATAGAAAACCTTCTTCATAACAAGTGAAAGCCCTTTGATTAATAATTTGTTTAAATAACTCAAAAAGTATGTACTTTCAAGTTTCTCATATAAAAAAATTAAAAGATTTTAAAATAATTATTTTAATGATTAGATTTCATAATAAATTATTGGTATTTCATAATAAGCTAATGATAAAAAGATATGCAATATAAAGAAAAAAAGATTATAAAATTAAGTTTAATCTTAATTGATTAATTAAGAAATTGAATATGATAAAGCATGATTGTATATTTTAAAAAAAAATTAAAACTATTTTTAAATAGATATAAATTTGTAAGAGGAAATATTAACTATAATGATAGAAAGGGTGCATTACACAAAGCATGGGGTTATGTTTTCTCAAATTATTCTATGGGAGACTATGTAGAATTTGGAGTTTGCAAGGGTGACAGCTTTATAAATTCAATTAAGTCTTATAATGAGTTCAATTTATGGTTTAAGACGCAATTAAATTCTAAAGAAAAATGGAGAGTTGAATTAGCAAAAAAATCTGAATTAAATTCTAATCCTATTTTTCATGGCTTAGATACTTTTGATGGCATGCCAGATAATGATGAAGGAGAAATTTTTAAAAAGGGTAATTTTTATTCAAAAATAGATGATGTACAAAATAAATTAGAGGCTTTTAATAAAATTGATTATAAGCTTTATAAAGGAAAATTTGAAGAAACATCTGAATCATTAAAAAAAAATTTAGAGAATAGAAAAATTGCTATAGTAAATTTTGATTGTGATATTGAAAAATCAACCCGTTCAGCATTAAATATTATAAATGATCATTTAAGCGTTGGTTCAATTTTAATGTTTGATGATTATAATCATTTTAATGCTAATAATAATCTTGGACAAAGAAAAGCGTTTGATGATTTTAAAAAAAACTCTAATTTTGTTTACGAAAAATTTTTTACATATGAATATGTTGGTCAATCATTTTTGGTGGTGGATGTTAAAAAATAGTAAAAAAAAATCTAAAACAAAAATCCAATTACGTACGCATTGTTAAAATGAAAACAGCCGTTCTTTCAGATATACATGGTAATTTGCCAGCTTTAGAAATAGTGATTCAGCAGACTAAAAATGTAGATAGGTATATAGTGTTAGGGGATGTAGTAAATTATGGTCCTTGGAGCAATGAATGTGTAGAGCTTTTAGAAACATTGCCAAATTGTATTAAAATATTAGGCAATCATGAAGAATATTTTATTGTTAAAAAAAACCCTGTATTAACTGAATTGTCTCAAAGTTTTTTTTTAAAATGTTTTGAACGTTTTAGTAAAGATAATTTATTAAAGGCATACATGAAAGATTTTAAAGAAAATAGCTTTACTTATAAGCATACCATAAACGATAGATATATTTTTAAAGATACAAATGTAGTTATTGATACTAATTACTTTATAGGACATTCACACCAAGCCTATATAATAAGAAGTAATGATTTTATATTAGCAAATCCTGGGAGTGTGGGGCAGAACAGAAAGTATATTAATGAAATTAATTATTTAATTCATGATTCAGAAAATGATAAAATTGAAATAAAATCAATAATATATAATGTTGATTTGGTTATTAACGAAATGATAAATAACAAATTTAGTGATTTGTGTGTTAATTATTACAAAAGCAAAAATAGAAAATGATTAACATTTTAGTAACAGGAGCAGGTTCATTATTGGGTCAGGGAATAATCAAAACTATAAATAAATCAAAAATTAAAACTAAAATAATAGGGACTGATTATTTTGATACTGCAATAGGCCTTTATTGGGTAAAAAAGGGATATTTGCTTCCAGATGTACTAAAAAAAAGTAATCTAAATAAATGGCTTAAAGAGATTGTTAAAATATGTAACAAAGAAAAAATAGATATTCTAATACCTGGTCTTGATTTTGAGACATCAATTTTAAGCAAACATAAATCACTTATAGAAAAAAAAACAAAATCCAAAATATTAGTAAGTTCTCCTAGAGTTTTAAAGGTGTGCAATGATAAGTGGGAAACTGTTAAATTTTTGAAAAAAAATAAATTTCTTTTTCCTAAATCAACCTTACCAAATAATTTAAGTCAATTTCTCAAGCACAACAAGTTTCCTTTAATCGTTAAACCAAGATTTGGATCTACTTCGAATAATATTTTTATGGTTCATAATCATGTTGAACTTAAAAATTCTCTTAAACATTGTAAAAAACCAATTATACAAGAGATAGTTGGAAATCAAAAAAATGAATATACCTGTGGTAGTGTGTTTATTGAAAATGAAGTTTTAACAACTATTTCTTTGAAAAGAAAACTTAAAAATGGAAATACTGTTATAGCAACACATATAAAAAATAATTCTCTAAATACTTTTCTAAAAAAAATAACTAGTAAATTAGAACCATATGGGCCAACAAACTTTCAACTTAAATTAACAAAAAAAGGTCCAGTTATATTTGAAATTAATCCAAGGTTTAGTGGCACAACTCATATACGATCAATATTTGGTTTGAATGAAATTGATATAATTTTGAATAAAATTTATAATCTCAATATAAGAAAGTCTAATCTAAAGTATGGAACAATTATCCGATATTATGAAGATTTTTTTATAAGAAATAAAAATTTAATCTAATAAATATGAATATTTTAGTAACCGGTTCAGGAGGCTTTGTTGGAAGCAATGTTTGCAAACATCTTATAAAAAAAGATAATAGTGTCATAGGTATTTATAATAAAAATAAAAATGATATTGCTCATAAAAAAATAAAATTAGATTTATGTAAAGAATTAGACTCGCATAAAATAAAAAAATTTTTTAGTAATAAAAGGATAGATATAATAATTCATCTTGCTGCAGAGCTTGCAGATAAAAAAAATATTTTAGATTTTAAGCTATTTCATAATAATATTAAAATAACAAAAAATGTAATTAAGATTGCAAATCACTTAAAACCAAAAAAATTTATAAATTTTTCATCTATGGCAGTCTATCCAAATGATGTTAATGGATCTTTTGATGAAAAATATAAGTTTTCATTAAACTCAAATTCAGATTTTTTATATGGATTATCCAAATATTGTTCTGAAATATTATTTGAAAAATTAATTAATAAATATAACAAAATTAACTTAATACATTTAAGGATTTCCCAAATATATGGAAAAGGAATGGATAAAACAAGAGTTATACCAGCAATGAAAAAAGAGTTGAAATCAAAAAATTCTATTACTGTTTTTGGTGAAGGAATTAGGACAAGTAATTTTATACATATTGAAAAGTTATTAATTTATTTGGATTTGATACTTAAAAGAAAGATGAATGGGATTTATAATATAGGCGATCAAAATATTTCATACTTAAACTTAGCAAAAAAAATTATTAAAGATGAAGGGAATGGTAAATCTGTTATTATAAAGGTTAAGAAAGGAAGTCGTGGTAAATTTATTTTAAATACAAATAAGTTTGATAAAGTTTTAAATAAATGAAAAAAAATAAAAAAATTCTTATCATTGCAGAGGCTGGGATAAATCATAATGGATCATTAAAGCGAGCCATAAATATGATAAAAGAGGCAAAGAAAGCAGGTGCTGATGTTATAAAATTTCAAACAGCTGTTCCGGATCTTGTTGCAACCAACGCTGCTAAAAAAGCAGATTATCAAAAAACAAAAAAACTAGATAAAGAAAGCCAGTTACAAATGATAAAAAAACTGCATCTGCCGCTTTCAGCATATAAAACTTTACAAAGATGGTGCAAAAAATATGAAATAACATTTATGTCTTCTCCTTTTGATCTAATTAGCGCAAAATTTTTGATCAATATGAAAATTAAACAAATTAAGATACCCTCTGGAGAAATTACAAACTATCCTCTCTTAAAATACTTAGCTAAAAAAAATATAAAAATTATTTTATCTACGGGCATGTCTAACTTAAGTGAAATAAAAAAAACAATAAAGGTTTTAAAAAAATTTGGTAAAGCTGATCGCGACATATCAATTTTACATTGCAATACTAGTTATCCTACACCAAATAAAGATGTTAACTTAAATGTTATTGAAGCTTTGCACAAAGAATTAAAGTTAAATATTGGTTATTCAGATCATACAATGGGATTTGTCACACCAATAGCTGCTGTTGCAAAAGGGGCAAAGATAATAGAAAAACATTTTACTCTAAATAAAAATTTGAAGGGGCCAGATCAATTAACAAGCTTAAATCCAAAAGAATTTTCAAAAATGGTAAAATACATCCGTGATTGTGAAGATTTGCTAGGAAGTAAAAAAAAAATAGTAACTAAAAGTGAATTTAAGAATAAAAATATTGTAAGAAAATCTATAGTAGCAAAAAAAAATATCAAAAAAGGAGATATTTTTAATGAAAAAAACCTTGCAGTGAAAAGGCCGGGCACAGGTCTTTCACCAATGATTTGGGAAAAGATTTTAGGTAAAAAGGCTAAGAAAAATTTTATAATTGATGAGCTTATTACTCTATGATTCAAATTAACCAATAAAATCAAAATCTAATTTATATATTTTGTAAATTTTATTTTTTTGAGAAGAATTTAAATCTACTGAATATTGACTGCCACCAGTTTGAATTCTTGGAAATTTAATATTTTTATTAAAAAATTCATTAATTTTTTTTTCAAAAAAAACAATATTGTTAACATTTGCGTAAAAGTCATAGTAACTTAAATCATTTCCTAAAAAAAATGTTTGGGGTAAAAAATGTTTGTTTTCAAATAAATTATTTTCAAGTTTTTCGATTACCATATCTACTGAATGATTATAGAAATCTTCATCTTTATGATAAAGAATTCTATTTTTATATGTTGAAACAAATCTTTTTATTGGATCTCTTATTATGCAACATTTATAATCTGCATCAACTTTTATAAAAGGCTGTTTATTGGGAAGAAAATTAACTAAATTTTTTTTATTTTTAAAATCCTCTTTTTTTTGAAGAAACCTGGGAATTGTGTCTCCTAAAAAAATAAAATGATTAGAAATATTTAGGTGTTTTGCAAAAAAAAGTTTAGCTGATGAATTAGCATTTTTTGGACAGGGATAAAAAACTAATTTTTTAGTTTTATCTTTATTTTCAAATATTCCGTAACTAGACATATATTTATAAAATTAGTTATAATATAAGATAATTATTATATATGTTATCTTATACTTTAATCATTTGAAATGAAAAATGAACCTCCCTTTAATAGATCTTCTTTATTAAAACTCCTTACCGCTGAAAATATTTCTTACTCTTTGCATGAACATGAAGCGTTTTATACTGTAAAAGATGCTGAAATGAATAGAGGGGGAATGAGCGGCATACACACAAAAAATATTTTTTTAAAAAATAAAAAAAATCAGTTTTTTCTTTTTTCTTGTTATGAGAAACGGTCTATAGATTTAAAAAAACTATCTAAGTCGTTTGGCTTAGGAAACATTTCTTTTGCTAATGAAGAGAGGCTTTTTGAAATTTTAGGTGTATTGCCAGGTTCAGTATCTCCATTTGGATTATTAAATGATAACAATAAACTGGTTAAATTTTTTATTGACAAAAAAATATTAGAAAGTGATGAAGTTAATTTTCACCCTTTGGAAAACACCTCTACAGTAACATTGGCAGTTAAAGATTTTATGGAGTTTTTAATTAAAAGAAATATAATTATTTATTCCATTGATTATGAAACATATTCTTTTATATGCTAAATTATGAATACTAACCAAAATATTATTGAGATTTCTCAAGATGAATTTAATGATCAAGTTATTGATGCATCTTCATCAATTTTAGTCTTAGTTGATTTTTGGGCTCCATGGTGTGGTCCTTGCAAACAATTAACTCCAATATTAGAAAAAGTTGTCCAAGGGGCGAATGGAAAAGTAAAATTGGTTAAAATTAATATTGATGAGAATCAACAAATAGCATCTCAACTACATATACAGTCAATACCAGCTGTATTTGCATTTAAAGATGGTCAACCTGTTAATGCTTTTCAAGGAGTGATACCTGAAAAGAAAATAATTGAATTTATTGAAAAATCTTCAGGTGAGAAATTACAAGAAGATTTTAATGAATTTTATAAAGATATTGAGAATCTTTTTTTAGATAAGAACTACCTTGAGGCAAAAGAAAGTTTGGAGAGTTTTTTAGCAAAAAACCCAAAAGAGTTCAGAGGATTGGCTTACTATATAGATGCTCATTGTAATCTCAGTTTGTTTGATGAAGTAGAAAATTTTATTGAGTCACTAAATGATGATTCTTTAGAAAACCCCCATGTTAAATCATCAATTCAAAAATTAAATATTAAAAAAAAGAATTTAAAAGGCCCTTCTTTAAACGAGCTCTTAGAAAATTTAAAAAAACAACCAGATAATATTGAATTTATTTTAAAAGTGACTGATAAGTATTTTGCAGAAAATATGATAGACGATGCTTTTGTATTACTTTTGTCGAATTATAAAAAAAATAAAGATAAAATAAAAAAGAAGTGTTTAGAACTTTTTGAAGCTTTGGGAAATGAAGACAAAAAAACTATTGAATACAGAAAAAAGCTTTCGAGTTTAATGTTTTCTTAATTAATAAATTATGGACAAATCAATCATTCCTCTATTTCCTCTTAGTGGGGCAATTTTTTTTCCTGAAACAAATTTGCCTTTAAATATTTTTGAGCAGCGATATTTAGAAATGATAGATTTTGCTCTTAAGTCAAACAGACTGATTGGAATGATTCAAAATGATAAAAACAATAAATTATACTCAATAGGATGTGTTGGAAAATTAAACTCCTTTTCTGAAACTGATGACGGGAGATATGTCATCAATTTAATAGGAAAAAATTATTTTAGAATTAGCAAAAAGCTTCCTAAAACTTACAAATTTATAACAGCAGAAATTGAAATAATTCTTGATAAAAAAGAACTAGCTTTAAATAAATTAAATAAGTTCAATAAAGATGTTTTATTAGAAAAATATAAAAAATTTAATAATAGCAGAGGCATTAAAGTTGACTTAGATATTTTAAATCAAATAAATAATGATGAGTTAATTAAATTTGTTGCTATGTCTTGCCCTTTTTCGACAGAAGACAAGCAAATGTTACTAGAAACATTTAACATATATGATTTGGGAAATAAATTGATAAGCCTGTTTGATTTTTATGATAAATCAAACGTTAATAATTCTTTAAATTAAAACCCATAGCAAAATTTGTTATAACTTTTTTTATAATAAAATTTTTATTAATTAAATTAAACCCCTTCTCTCTGAAAAAATTAGTTAATAATCCTTCTTTTGAAAAAATATTATTTAATTTATCTGTTAGTTGAAAAAGAATGTAGGCATCTTGATAAGATTGATTATGATATTCTTTGCACGACACAAGTGAGCCATTATCTAATCCAAGCCTGATGTTTTCTTCAATTATTTTTTGACATTTTTCAATATCTCTAATTCCAACATTCCAACCTTGTCCTGCAATGGGGTGTAAAGAATGCGCAGCATCACCCAAATAAATAACTCTTTCTTCAAAAAAACGTGAATTTATATGTGCACTTAAATTAAAGAATTGAATGTCTACAATTTCACTAATATTTCCAACATATGAATCAATTTTTTCTTCTAATATTGAGCTCAATAATTTTTTGTCAATATTGTATAAATTGTTAATATATTCTGGATTGTGAGACCAAATTAATGAGCTAGAAAACTCATTTTTTTTTATTTTTTTCATGGGCAAGATTGCAAGGGGCCCTGATTTAAAAAACAATTCAAATGCAGTAGAATTATGGTTTTTAGTATGATGAAAGTTTACCACCAAGGCTTTTTGATTATAACTTTTTTTAAATATTGGAGTTTTTAGCAATTCACGTACTTTGCTATTTTTTCCATCAGTTGCAATTAATAATTTAGATTCCACAATAATTTTTTCAAAAAAACACTTAGTATAAAAAATATTGTTTTTTATATCTATAAGGCTTTGGCCAGAAATAATTTTAACATTTTTTTTGTTTTGTAAAGATTTTAAGACAATTCTTTTTAATATGGTATTTCTTACAATGTATCCGAGATTGTGATTTTTGTTTGAATTAAAAAAATCTATTTTGTTTTTAGGCTTTCTGTCAATTACCTTTATGTCTCTTATTGGTTGAGCAAATTTATTTATTTTTTTCCAGATACCGATTTTCTCAAAAAACTGCTTTGAGCCTTCAGCAATTGCTGTTGTTCTTAAATCATTATTATTGTTTTTCTTTGATAAAAAATCAACCTTATCGATAATTATAATATTTGTATTTAAATTAGAAAGGGCAAAAGCGGCCATCAATCCAGTTAATCCAGCCCCAACCACCAATATATCGCTTTTCATTTTTTTCATAATTTTCTTCGAAATACCTTAATCTAATAGTATTACAATTTTTAAATATGTTTTTTTACGGAAATATAAGGTCTTTTTTTACAAAAATCATAGTAGGACTAATTTTGTTGCTCTTAGGCATGTTTATATTAGCAAGCCTGATAAGCTATGACATAAATGATCCGGGTTATGGAGTTACGGGAGGATATGAAATTATTAGAAATTGGGGTGGACTTTTTGGTGCGCATACATCAAGTATATTTTTGGTATTTCTAGGATTTTCTTGCTATTTGATACCGATATTTTTATCGGTTACTGGACTAAAATTTATTTTAGGAATTGATAACAGGCTTATTTTATTAAAAACACTTTTTCTTTTTACCTCATTAATTTTTATAAATTTGTCTTTAAACTTTATACAAATTAATAATGGCATTCTTGGCTCTTTTTTTTATTTAATTTTTCAAAACTATTTTTATAATTATCTTCAAATCTACTTTCTTTATTGGCTTTTCTTTTTCTTTTTTGTTTTATGTGGTTTTGTTTTTTTATTTCTAAGTTTTGGTATAAAAATAAAGTTTGTTAATAAATTTTTCTATCCAGTTAGATACTTAAAATATTTTTTCTTTCCATTTCTTTATTTTTTTAATAGATTAAAAGAATATAATAAAAAAGACCTCAATCCATTAAGGGCTCTAAAAAATAATAAAAATAAAAGATCAGAGCCTAAATTAAGACAATCAACAAAAAATATAAATAATTCAATAAAGAAGGGACAGGGGCATGAAAATAGTGATGAGCAAATGAACTACGTTCTTCCATCAATTAACCTTCTTAAAAAATCTGATGAGAGATCCAATTTAAGCAGAGAGGCACAAAAACAAAATGCTGAATTTTCAATCAAGCTTGAAAAAATTTTAAAAGAATATGGAGTTGATGGAAAAATTGTAAATTATAAATATGGACCAGTAGTTACATTGTATGAGTTTTTGCCTGCAGCAGGAATTAAGACAAGCAAGGTGGTTGGATTGTCAGAAGATATTACTAGAGCCATGTCATCTCTTTCGACTCGTATAGCTTTACAGCCAGGTAAAACTAGTTTGGGAATTGAAATACCAAATATTAAAAGAGAAGAGGTTCTTTTGGGAGATCTTATTAAAGATGATTATTTTATTTCAAGTAAAGAAGGTTTGGTTCTTGCTCTTGGTAAAAATATTGCTGGTGAAAAGATTTTTACAGATTTAGAAAAAATGCCACACTTGTTAATTGCTGGAACAACAGGTTCTGGAAAATCGGTTGGAATAAACTCTATGATTATGAGTCTTTTGTTTAAATACAGCCCAAGTGAATGCAAATTGATATTGATTGATCCTAAAATGCTTGAACTAAGTATATATGAGGATATACCTCACTTATTAACGCCAGTAGTCACAAATCCTAATAAGGCTGTTTTTGCTCTTAAGTGGGTTGTAAAAGAAATGGAAAATAGATACCGTTTAATGAGCTCTTTAAATGTAAAAAACATTAAATCTTATAACTCAAAAATACTATCTGCTTTATCTTCAGGAAAAAAGCTAACTAGAGAAGTTCAAACTGGGATAGATAGTGAAACTAAAATGCCAATTATAGAAAAAAAAGAAATTGCTCTAATAAAAATGCCTTTAATCGTTGTTATTATTGATGAGATGGCAGACTTAATGATGGTAGCAGGAAAAGAAGTGGAAAATTTAGTTCAAAGATTAGCTCAAATGGCAAGAGCATCTGGTATTCACTTAATCGCAGCCACACAAAGACCAAGCGTAGATGTAATTACCGGAACAATCAAAGCAAACTTTCCTAGTAGAATAAGTTTTAGAGTGGCAAGCAGATTTGATAGCAGAACTATATTAAATGAAATGGGGGCAGAACAGTTGCTAGGAAGTGGTGATATGTTGTTTTTAGAAAACGGTTCTAATCTTAATCGTCTACATGGTGGTTTTGTATCAGAGTCAGAAATTGAAAAGGTTGTAAATCATATAAAATCTCAATCAACCTTTGAAACATTAAAAGATATTACTCTTGAAGAAAAAAATGAAACTGAGATTCCAGGATTTACATTTGAAAACAAAGATGTTGATGAATTATATGACAAAGCCGTGACAATTGTTTTGCAACAACAGAAAGTGTCAACGAGCTTTGTCCAGAGGTATCTTCAGGTGGGTTATAATAGAGCCGCAAGAATTGTTGAAAAAATGGAAGAAGATGGTTTTATTTCTGAACCAAACAATGCAGGAAAAAGAAGTGTACTTAAAAAGAACAGGTAAATATTTTTTACTTTTATTAATCATAAAAGTATTTATTTTTTTTCCTCAAAATAAATTATTTTCAAATAAACTTGATGTATTAGACTATTTTAATAATGTTAAAGAGTTTTCTGCCTTCTTTATTCAGTTAAATGAAGGGGACTTATCTGAAGGACAGCTCTATTATAAAAACAATAGATTGAGAGTTGATTATATTAAACCTTCGAATATTTTAATTATTCTTGCAAAAAAAAAGGCTATGTATTTCAATAAAGACTTGGATGAATTAGAGTATTTTAATCCAAGAAAATCTGTAGCAAAAATTTTTTTTAATATTTTTAATCAAAAAAATTACCTTAGTGATTCCAAGTTTTTAGATGGTGAAAATTTTGTGAAATTGGTGAAAGAAATTGATATAGAAAAAAATGAAAAATTTGAATTAACACTTGTTTTTGAAAAAAAACCAACCTTAATAAGAAATATTAAAATAACAAATGAAAATGATACTTGGGAATACAGTTTGTTAAATCACAATTTTAATCCCAATTTGAGCGACGATTTTTTTAGTATGGTTAATCCGAGGATTGATTAGTTGATTTAATCCTTATTTGATTTGAGTTTGTTGAAACTAATTCAACATTAGACTTAATTTCCTTAATTTTTTTCCTTATTCTGGACAAATGGCTCTCTAATGATTTAGTGTCTACACTTTTATGAAGTTTGAGTATTTTTTCTCTTATTAAATCTTTTTCAGCCAGGCCTTGACTGAATAATAATTCAATAATACTTGATTCAGTTTCAGTTAAATAAACACTCATATCGTTAACAAGGTTAAATAAAATACCATCTTTTCTCAAAACTAAACTAAAATCATTATTTACAATCTGACTGTCATCTGAAAAATTTTCTATAATTGCATTTGGTTGAATAGGATAAATAATTGTTTTTAGTTTTTGTTTTGTAAGCTTTGTTTGCATTTTCGCTGTTATTAAAAAAAAACAATTTGAGTTTTCAAGTTGCTTTGTTAATTTATTGAGTAAATCATCTTTAATATTATCCGGTACAATTAATAGTTTTTTTCTATCATGCTTTATAAAGTCTTCTAACTTAAGATGATAAAATTTTTTTGAATGGGAAAGTGTATAAATAACTGGATTCTCTAAATCATCATCACAAATTGAAAATGGTATTTTCATTATTTTCTCTTTCCAAAAAGTGCTGTGCCAATTCTAATATAATCTGCTCCACACTTAATTGCATACTCATAATCATTACTCATACCCATACTAAGATTTTTTATATTTTTTGAGCAGGCTATTTCTTTCATTTGTAAAAAAAATTCTTCTGGGTGTGTTTTGTTTGGTGGAATGCACATAAGCCCAATGATATTTATTTTTAGATCATTTTTGCAATAATCTATAAAATCACTTGCGTCTTCTGGAAATATTCCACTTTTGGTTTTTTCTTTTCCAATATTTATTTGAATAAAAAATCTTTTATGTTTTATAATTTTCTCATGTTTGTAAAATTCATTAGCTAGTTTTTCTCTATCAAGAGTTTGAAAAACATCAAATATTTCTAATGCTTTTTTAGTTTTGTTAGTTTGAAGCGGACCAGTAAGATGGAGCTCAATATCATTTTGGGTCTTTTTTAAAATATAAAACTTGTCAAAAGCCTCCTGAACCCTGTTTTCACCAAATACCCTTACTCCAGAAAAAATTGCCTTTTTTACAGATTCAATTGGATGATTTTTTGAAACAGCAACAATAATAGTCGATTTTCTGTACTTTTTAGCTATTAAATCCTTTATTTCCTTATATTTTTGATCATCAAAAAAAGTCATATTTAAATAAATGTTGTATTTTTACAACAATTTCTAATAATTTTCATAGAATTTATTAAATTATTAGAAAAAATAGCCATAAGTATATATTTGTCAACACAGTGTAAAAATGACTTTTACACTATTAATGAATATTCATTAACTCAAAAGGAGTAATTATGAAAAAAGAACTATTAGTCGCTTCTGCGTTGGCTGGAACTATGGGTCTAGCTGGTGTTGCAGAGGCAGCTACAGCTAGTTTTTCAGGTAATGTTAGAGCTGGTGTTACAGGAGACGATGTAGATTCTACAACGACTGCTACGCATTCAGCTGATCAAAAATCATCTTTGAGTTTCAGTGTTTCTGAAACTACTGACGGTGGTACTAAAATTGCTACTAGCTTTAGCGTACACGATGAAGGTACTGACGATGCTGGTAATCCAGCTGGATTAACTTTGACTTTCACTGATGGTGCTAGCTTAAAACTTATTGAAGCTGGAAACGCTGCTACTGGACGTATTGCGTCTGTACCAGGTGCTTCTGGTGAACAAGGTATTTCTGCTGTTGCATCTTCTGCAAACGCTGCTCCAACTGCAATTACTTGGGGTTCAGCTTCTGATAACGTAGGTTTCACTTACACTTCAGCTGCTGACGCTCTTGGTGTTGACGGTTTAACATTTGGTGTTTCTGCTGCATTTGGTGATGATAATGACGGTACTATATCTTCTAATGCGGAAACTTCTTATTCTGCAGGTATTACTTATGTAACTGATGCTGGTGATACTACTATCACAATTGGTGGTGGTTTCGTAAATGCTGATGACTCTAACCCATTAACTGTTAACGACAAAGCTGATGTTGTAATGATGTCTGCAACTGCTGTAACAGGTGATTTAACATTAGGTATTGGTTGGGGTTCTGGTTCAGCTGTTGATGGAAACACAACAGAGATCGACTCTGCTCAAATCTTAACTGCTGGTGCAAAATATGTATCTGGCGACATGACAATGAGTGTTGGCATGGTAGATTCAGAAGCAAAAGACGGTACTGAAGGATCTGATGGTACTAACACAGATACTTTAGAATCTCTAAGTGCTAGTGTTGATTATGTAGTAGCTGGAGGTGTAACTGCAACTGTTGGATATACTGACGTAAGTGCTGGAAACGAAGGCGCTTCTGTTTCAGGAAACA
>MDSW01103694.1_pt1 | contig 17432 bp, 17 predicted proteins | sample 811171 | NCBI WGS metagenome assembly MDSW01 (sample SAMN05326641, study PRJNA326480) | marine metagenome | isolation source: seawater | place: Atlantic Ocean: North West | collected 2012
GGGCGGTTAGCTCAGTTGGTAGAGCATCTCGTTTACACCGAGGGGGTCAAAGGTTCGAGTCCTTTACTGCCCACCAAAATCAAGGGGGTGTAGCTCAGTTGGTTAGAGCACGTGCCTGTCACGCACGGGGCCGAGGGTTCGAGTCCCTTCACTCCCGCCATAAGATCGATAATGATTCTCAAATTGAAATTTTTTAACAAATAAGTCAGTAAATATGTGACCATATTTTACTGTAATTATGTTTAAAAATATCTATAAAAAACACACAATAATAAAGAGGTATTTAACCTTTAACTTAATTTGAAAAACAAATATAATATGATTCTTTTCAAAATTTTCTTATTAAAATATTTTTAAATATTACAAATTATGCTTGCGGAATTTTTAAAAGATTACCTGTCAATTATACTATTTTTGATAATAGCTTTTGGATTAAGTATAGGTTTCATTTTAATAAATTATTTATTTTCACCAAAAAAACCAGACCCTGAAAAACTTTCCGCTTACGAATGTGGCTTTGAACCATTTAATGACTCTAGAATGAAATTTGATGTAAGATTTTATCTTGTTGCTATTTTATTTATAATTTTTGATTTAGAGATTGCCTTTCTTTTTCCATGGGCAATTTCACTAGGTCAAATTGGAATTTTTGGTTTTGTTTCAATGATGATTTTCTTAGCAATTTTAACAGTTGGTTTTATTTATGAATGGAAAAAGGGAGCTTTAGATTGGGAGTAAATGAACTTAGATAAAAAAAATAATTCAATACCTGAGGAGTTTAAACAGTTGGCTCAGGATTTTAGTGAAAAAGGTTTTATAACCACCTCACTAGATAATTTAGTTAACTGGTCAAGAGCGGGATCTCTACATTGGATGACTTTTGGCTTAGCATGTTGTGCTGTTGAAATGATGCAAACTTCAATGCCTAGATATGATCTAGAAAGATTTGGTGCAGCGCCCAGAGCCTCTCCAAGGCAATCTGATGTTATGATAGTTGCTGGAACATTAACAAATAAAATGGCTCCAGCTTTAAGAAAAGTATATGATCAAATGCCCGAACCTAGATATGTTATTTCGATGGGTAGTTGTGCAAATGGAGGAGGTTATTATCATTATTCTTATTCTGTTGTAAGAGGTTGTGATCGAATTGTTCCAGTAGATATTTATGTCCCAGGCTGCCCTCCATCTGCGGAAGCACTTTTGTACGGCATAATGCAGTTACAAAAAAAAATTAGAAATAAAGGTTCTCTAGAAAGATAATAATGAAAAATCTAGAGAATTTGGAAAAAATTATTAATTCTGAACTTACTTCTAAAGTCAAAAGTTCTAAAATCAAACACAATCAAATTTATCTAAACATTGAAGAGAGTGAATTAATTAATGTGACTATGTTTTTAAAAAATAATAATAATACTAAATTTAAACAATTAATAGATATAACAGCTGTAGATTATCCTGATAATGATAGGCGGTTTAAATTAGTGTATCTATTGCTAAGTCATGAAAACAACCAAAGGTTAGTTATAAATTTTACTATTAAAGAAAACGAATTTGTAAATTCTCTCACATCAATTTTTCCTGCTGCTAATTGGGTTGAGAGAGAGGTTTTTGATATGTATGGTATTGAGTTCAAAGATCATCCCGACTTAAGGAGAATCCTTACAGATTATGATTTTCAAGGATTTCCCTTAAGAAAAGATTTTCCACTTACAGGACATAACGAAGTTAGATATAGCGAAGATGAAAAAAAAGTTATCTATGAACCTGTCAAATTAGAACAAAATTATAGAAATTTTGATTATGAAAGTCCATGGGAAGGAACAAAGTATATTAAAGATTTAAATAAAAAATAATGACAAAAGAAAAAAAAACTTTAAATTTAAATTTTGGTCCACAACATCCTGCTGCTCATGGAGTTTTAAGATTGATACTTGAATTGGATGGCGAAGTTGTTGAAAATGCCGATCCACATATAGGTTTACTTCACAGAGGTACAGAAAAACTTATTGAAAATAAAACTTATATTCAAGCTGTACCATATTTTGATCGACTTGATTATGTGGCCCCAATGAATCAGGAACATGCTTTTGCATTGGCAATTGAAAAAATATTAAAAATAGATGTGCCTATAAGGGCTCAATACATACGAGTATTATTTTGTGAAATAGGAAGAATATTGAGTCATATATTAAACATCACAACACAAGCAATGGATGTAGGGGCTTTAACACCAACCTTATGGGGGTTTGAAGAAAGAGAAACTTTAATGGGTTTTTATGAAAGAGTATCAGGTTCAAGATTGCATGCTAATTATTTTAGAGCTGGAGGTGTCCATCAAGATTTACCAAAAGGATTAGTAGATGATATTGCAAATTTTTGTGAAAAATTTCCAAAAATTATTAATGACCTAGAAACACTTTTAACAGACAATAGGATTTTCAAACAAAGAAATGTGGATATAGGTGTTGTTTCAAAACAAGATGCATTGGATTATTCTTTTTCAGGTGTGATGCTAAGAGGTTCTGGAGTTGCATGGGATTTAAGAAAATCTCAGCCTTATGATTGTTATGAGCAATTAAATTTTAAAATACCAATTGGCAAAAACGGTGATTGTTATGATCGATATCTTTGTCGAATAGAAGAAATGAGAGAGAGTACAAAAATTATAAATCAATGTTTAACTGATTTGCCTAAAGGACCAATTAAAACAGAAGATGGAAAAATTAGTCCTCCATCAAAAAAAGCAATTAAACAATCAATGGAGGCATTAATTCATCATTTTAAACTTTTTACTGAGGGATATAGAGTTGATAAGGATGAAATTTATACAGCTGTAGAAGCTCCAAAAGGAGAATTTGGTGTTTATTTGATTTCTGATGGATCTAGTAAACCTTATAAATGTAAAATTAGAGCCCCAGGATTTATGCATTTACAAGCAATGGACCATTTAATAAAGGGACATATGTTAGCCGATGTTCCTGCGGTATTAGGATCAATGGATATAGTATTTGGTGAGGTTGATAGATGAGTATAAAAAAAATTTCAAAAGATCAGCCTAAAGATTTTGAATTTAACAAAAAAAATTTAGAAGAGGTAAAAAAAGCCATCTCTAATTATCCTAAAGGAAAACAGCAAAGTGCTGTTATGAGCTTATTATATATAGCACAAAGACAAAATAATAACTGGATACCTTTAGCTGCAATGAAATATATAGCAAATATTTTAAGCATGCCCTACATTAAGGTATATGAAGTAGCAACTTTTTATACAATGTATAATTTAGCACCAGTTGGAAATTATTTTTTTCAAATATGTACAACAACCCCATGTATGATCAGAGGAGCATATAAGTTAGTGGATGTTTGTAAAAAAAAAATATCTAAAAAAGAAAATGAAATCTCAGAAACTAATCAATCATCATGGACAGAAGTTGAATGTTTAGGAGCATGCGTAAATGCTCCTATGATCCAAATTAATGAGAATTACTTTGAAGATTTAGATTCAGAGAAATTAGAAAAAATAATTGATAAAATTAATAAAAATGAAAAACCTCATCCTGGATCATACAGAGGAAGAACGAGTTGTGAACCAGAAAATATTAGAAAAACATTATTGGAAAATAAGGATGCTTGAAGATAAAGATAGAATTTTTAAAAATTTATATAATGACGAAGGTAGCGACTTATCTTCAGCAATAAAAAGGGGTGATTGGTCTAAAACTAAAGAAATTTGCGAAAAAGGAAAAGATTGGATTATTAATGAAATAAAAGCTTCTGAATTACGTGGCAGAGGAGGAGCGGGCTTTCCAACAGGATTAAAATGGTCTTTTGCTCCAAAGCAAATTGGTTCTAGACCACATTATTTAGTAATAAATGCTGATGAGTCAGAACCGGGTACTTGTAAAGATAGAGATATTTTAAGATTTGAGCCACATAAATTAATCGAGGGATGTTTGTTAGCTTCTTTTGCGGTAAATGCGCATACTTGTTACATTTATATAAGAGGAGAATATTTTAAAGAGGGAGCTAAATTACAAAAAGCAATTGATGAAGCTTATGAGAATGGATTAGTTGGAAAAAACGCCTCAGGTACCGGTTGGGAATTTGATATTTATATTCATTATGGTGCTGGAGCTTATATTTGTGGAGAAGAAACTGCATTATTAGAAAGTTTAGAGGGAAAAAAAGGACAGCCAAGACTAAAGCCTCCATTTCCTGCACTTATTGGTTTATATGGTTGTCCAACTATAATTAACAATGTTGAAACTATTTCAGTTGTACCTACCATTTTAAGAAGAGGAGCAAAATGGTTTTCATCAATAGGGAGGGCGAAAAATACTGGAACAAAAATTTATTGCATATCAGGAAACGTTAATAATCCTTGTAATGTAGAAGAGGAGATGGGCATACCATTAAAAGATTTAATCGAGAAACATGCTGGTGGTGTCGTTGGTGGATGGGATAATTTAAAAGCTGTAATACCTGGCGGGTCTTCAATGCCATTGTTGCCAAAAAAAATTTGTGACACTATCAAAATGGATTTTGATGAATGTATTGAAAATAAAACAGGCTTAGGTACAGCAGGAATAGTAGTCATAAACTGTGATCAAGACATTATTAAGTGCATGGCTAGAATAGCTAGATTTTACAAACATGAAAGTTGTGGTCAGTGTACTCCATGCAGAGAAGGTTCTGGTTGGATGTGGAGAATGCTTGAAAGAATGGCAAAAGGTGAAGCTACAAGAGATGAAGTAGAAATGCTTATGGATGTTACTAAACAAATTGAAGGTCATACAATATGTGCTTTTGGAGAAGGTTCTGCTTGGCCAGTACAAGGATTAATAAGAAACTTTAAAGAAGAAATAATTAAAAGAAATAATATAAATCCAATTTTTGAAGAAAAAAAAGATATACCTTATTTGATAGATCAACACTTATTAGAAAAAGAAAATGCTTAAACTTAAAGTAAATGATATTGATGTTGAATTAGAAGAAGGCTTGACAGTATTACAAGCGTGTGAACAAGCAGGTGTTGAAATACCAAGATTTTGCTATCATGAAAGACTATCCATAGCTGGTAATTGCAGAATGTGTTTAGTCGAAATGGAAAAATCTCCAAAACCAATTGCTTCATGTGCAATGCCTGCGGCAGAAGGAATGGTTATTAAAACGAATACTGAAAAAGTTGATAAGGCAAGAAAAGGTGTAATGGAATTTTTGCTTGCAAATCACCCACTAGATTGCCCCGTATGTGATCAAGGAGGTGAATGTGATTTACAAGATCAATCTATGTTCTATGGAATCGATAAATCTAGATATAAAGAAAACAAGAGACATGTCCCTGAAAAATATATGGGTCCACTTATTAAAACTCAAATGACAAGATGTATTCATTGTACTAGATGTATAAGATTTGCGACAGAAGTTGCCGGAGTTCCAGAATTGGGAGCAATAGGCAGAGGCGAAAATATGCAAATAACAACATATCTAGAAAAATCAATGGTCTCCGAAATGTCCGCAAATGTAATTGATATATGCCCAGTAGGAGCTTTAACTTCAAAACCTTATGTATTTGAAGCAAGGCCTTGGGAACTAAAAAAAACGGAAACCATAGATGTTATGGATGCAGTTGGTTCAAACATAAGAGTTGACACATATGGCTGGGAAGTAAAAAGAGTACTTCCTAGAATTAATGAAGAAATTAACGAAGAATGGATATCAGACAAAACAAGATATGCTTGTGATGGATTAAAAAATCAAAGGATAGACACTCCATTTATTAGAAGAAATAATAAATTTGAGAAAGTTAGTTGGGACGATGCTTACAATATACTTGTAAAAAAAATATCTGAAACGCACCAGGACAAAATAGCAGGAATTACTGGAGATATGACTAATATGGAAACAATGTTTTCCGTAAAAGAGTTTTTTGAAAAAACAATTAAATCAAAAAATCTTGATTCAAGAGAAGAAAATTATTATGTAAATTTAAGTAGTAAAGAAAATTATATATTTAATTCAACAATAGAGGGTATTGAAAAAAGTGATTTAATATTATTAATAGGCACAAATCCAAGATTTGAAGCAACAATTTTAAATTCAAGAATTCGAAAATCATATTTGAAAAATAATACAATAATTTATTCTATAGGAGATGTTGGAGATCTTACATATCCTTATATAATTTTAAAAAAATCAACAGAAACAATTAGAGATTTTGTTGAAAACAAAAATGAACTATCTGAAAAAGTAAAACAAGCAAAAAATCCAATAATTATAATTGGTCAGTCTGTTTTAAAATTAAAGTCTAGTAAATATATTTTTGAAGAAGTAAAAAAATTTTTAGTTTTAAATAATAAGATAAATAAAGAGTGGAATTCATTAAATGTACTATCAAATAATGCGTCTACAGTTGGAAGTTATTTTTTAAACTTAGTTAGTTCACATAATTCATATGATATAATTGATAAAATTAAACAAAAGTATTTTGATATAGTTTTATTATTTGGACAAGAAAATATAAAAATAGATAAATCTAAAACTTTTGTTGTTTATATTGGTAGTCATGGCGATAGAGGTGCTGAACAGGCTGACTTAATACTTCCGGGTGCTGCATATACTGAGCAAGATGGTTATTTTACTAATTTAGAAGGTAAAATTCAAAAAGCTTACAAAGCTTCATATCCACCAGGTGAAGCTAAAGAAGATTGGCAAATTATTAATGAATTGTCAGCTTTAATAAAACGAAAAAAATTATATTCAAATAAAGACGAACTTATTGATTCTATGATGAATTATTTAAACTTAAATAAAGAAAATAAAAATTTTGTTATTCCTAGTTATACATTTGTTAAAGAAAATATAAATGTTGAAGAAATTGATTATTATCATTCAAATGTAATTGCAAGAGCTTCAAAAACAATGAACGAATGTAAAATTTCAAGAGAGAATTTTAAAAAAACAGGAACAGAAAATTGATGCCTGAATTTTTATTAATTATATTTACTGAAATTTATAAAATTTTATTTTTATTAGTGCCAGTGTTAGTTTCTGTAGCTATGATAGTATGGTTAGACAGAAGAGTTTGGGCATTTGTTCAAAAAAGAAGAGGCCCTAATGTGGTTGGACCTTTCGGTTTGTTTCAGTCTTTAGCAGATGCTTTAAAATATATTTTTAAAGAAATAATTATTCCTGCGAGCTCCAATAAAGTTATATTTATTTTAGCCCCTATTATAACAATGACTTTAGCATTGATTGCTTGGGCAGTTATTCCATTTAGTGAAACATTTGTTATTGCTGATATTAACGTTGGTATTCTTTATCTTTTTGCCGTTTCTTCCCTTGGTGTTTATGGAATCATTATGGGTGGTTGGGCATCCAATTCTAAATATCCATTTTTAGGAGCTATAAGATCCGCAGCACAAATGGTTTCATATGAAGTCTCCATAGGAGTTATTATAATAAACGTTTTGTTATGTGTTGGTTCTTTAAATTTAAGCGATATAGTAATTGCTCAAAAAGATATTTGGTTTGTTGTTCCGTTATTCCCAATGTTTATTATATTTTTTATATCGGCTTTAGCTGAAACAAATAGACCTCCTTTTGATTTACCAGAAGCAGAAGCAGAACTAGTTGCCGGTTATCAAACAGAATATTCTGGAATGATGTATGCTATGTTTTGGCTCGGCGAATATGCAAATATATTACTTATGTGTGCTATGGGTTCTATTTTATTTTTAGGTGGCTGGTTATCCCCAGTTGATTTCTTTCCATTTAATGAAATACCATCACCTTTGTGGTTAATTTTTAAAATATTATTTTTATTTATATTATTTTCTTTAGTAAAAGCAATTGTACCACGATATAGATATGACCAATTAATGAAGTTAGGATGGAAAATATTTTTGCCTCTATCATTAATATATGTAGTCTTGACTGCAAGTTTTTTATTATATTTTAACAAACTTCCATCAAATTAAAATGAATATTAAAAGATTTTTAAAAACCATACTGATGATTGATTTTGTTACTGGATTATCGATCGCAATAAAAGAAATATTTAAATCTAAAAAAACAATTAATTATCCTTTCGAAAAAGGCTCTATTAGTCCAAGATCTAGAGGTGAACATGCTTTAAGAAGATATCCTAATGGAGAGGAAAGATGTATAGCTTGTAAATTATGTGAAGCTGTGTGTCCGGCTCAAGCGATTACTATTGATTCTACCGAGAGAGCAGATGGTAGTAGAAAAACAACAAGATACGATATTGATATGCTAAAATGTATTTATTGTGGTTTGTGTGAAGAATCTTGTCCTGTAGATGCAATTGTCCAAGGACCTAATTTTGAATTTTCAACAGAGACAAGAGAAGAGCTTTATTATAATAAAAAAAAATTATTAGAGAATGGCGATAGATGGGAGAGTGTCTTAGCAGCAAATATTGATGCAGATAGTTCACACAGATAATTAAATGATAGCTCATGCAATAATATTTTATATTTTTTCTTTAATTGCCATAATATCTGCAGTTATGGTTACTGTATCAAGAAATACGGTTCACTCTGTATTTTTTTTAATATTAGATTTCATAAGCATTTCTTGCCTTTTTATAATGATAGGTGCTGAATTTTTGGGAATGATAATGCTTATTGTTTACGTTGGAGCTGTCGCAATTTTATTTTTATTTGTAGTAATGATGTTAAATGTTTCTCAACAAAAAAATGAGTGGTTTAATGCTTCGCAAAGTAGTTCTCATATTCCTGTCGGCTTATTAGTAAGTATTATAATATTCTTTGAATTAATAATTGTTATAGGAGGATGGAAATATAAATCTGATTTGACAGATTCTATTTCTTTAAAATTACCAACTAATGTTACGAATACTCAAACTTTAGGTAATGTAATTTATACTGATTATATTCACTTATTTCAATTAGCTGGAATGATATTATTGGTATCAATGATTGGCGCAATAGTTTTAACTTTTAGACGAAGGTCGGATATCAAAAGACAAAGCTATTTCAAACAAATTTCTAGAGAAAAAACTGACGGTGTTGAGCTAAAAGATGTTGATAGCAATAAAGGTGTTAAAATAGATGTTTAGTATTGGAATAGGTCATTATTTAACTCTTGCAGCAATTATATTTACAATAGGTATTGCTGGAATTTTTTTAAATAGAAAAAATATCATAGTTATACTAATGAGTATTGAATTAATACTATTGTCAGTAAGCATAAATCTAGTTTCATTTTCTATATTTATTGATGATTTGAGTGGTCAAATTTTTACCTTGTTTATTTTAACTGTTGCAGCAGCTGAAGCGGCAATTGGATTGGCAATTATTGTAGTTTACCACAGAAACGCTGGAACAATTAGAGTAGAGGAAATAGATAAATTAAAAGGTTAGTATGGAATATTTCATATTATTTTTGCCGTTATTTGCATCAATAATTTCAGGTTTTTTTGGGAAAATTATTGGAGATAAAAGTTCTCAAATTATCACAAGTTTGTTTATTTCAATCTCAGCAATTTTATCATTTATAGTTTTGTATAAAGTTATTAGTCAAGGTTATGAAAATAATTTAATTATAGCAACTTGGATAAATTCTGGATCTTTAAATGTTAACTGGTCAATAAAAATTGATGCATTATCTTCGTTAATGTTAGTAATTGTAAATCTAGTGTCAGCTTTAGTTCATGTTTACTCTATAGGTTATATGTCTGACGACCCCCACAAGCCAAGATTTATGTCTTATCTGTCTTTATTTACATTTGCAATGTTAACATTAGTGAGTTCTGATAATTTTATACAATTATTTTTTGGTTGGGAAGCTGTTGGATTGTGTTCATATTTTTTAATCGGTTTTTGGTTCAAAAAAGAAAGTGCTAATGCAGCAGCAATAAAAGCTTTTGTTGTTAATAGAGTTGGAGATTTTGGATTTGCTCTAGGTATTTTTTTAATTTTTTATATTTTTGGTACAGTCAATTACGATGAAGTTTTTGAACAAATCCCGACTGTTATTGACAAAAAACTTGTTTTTTTAGGATTGAGCACAAATACAATTGATCTAATTTGTATATTATTATTTATTGGAGCAATGGGTAAGTCAGCTCAATTTTTGTTACATACATGGCTACCTGACGCCATGGAGGGGCCTACGCCAGTTTCTGCATTAATTCATGCGGCAACAATGGTTACAGCTGGAGTTTTTCTTGTTGTAAGATGTTCTCCAATCTATGAATATTCTCAGTTAGCACTTACAATTATAACAATTGTTGGAATGGTTACTGCTTTTTTTGCTGCCACAATTGCAATTGTTCAAACAGATATTAAAAAAATAATAGCATATTCCACATGTAGTCAATTAGGATATATGTTTTTTGCTGCTGGTGTAGGAGCATATAACGTAGCAATGTTTCATCTTTTTACTCACGCTTTCTTTAAAGCATTATTATTTTTAGGATCAGGATCTGTAATTCATTCATTTAAAAATGAACAGAATATTAATTTGATGGGAGGTTCTTGGAAAAAATTACCTTATACTTATACTTTAATGATAATTGGAACTTTGGCTTTAACTGGATTTCCATTTCTTTCAGGTTTTTACTCAAAAGATGCTATTATTGAATTTGCTTATTTAAAAGATAATAGAGTAGGATTTTTTGCTGCATATATTGGTGTATTTACTGCATTACTAACTTCAATTTATTCATGGAGATTAATATTTAAAACCTTTCATGGAGACTATAACAATTTGAAAAATAAGATTGAATCATTGCACGAGTCTCCAGCTGTAATGCTTGTGCCTTTAATAGTTTTAGCAGTAGGTGCAATTTTTGCTGGTATATTATTTAAAGAATTATTTATTGGTCATGATAGTTCTTATGCTTTTTGGGGTGATTCAATTAAATTTATAGAACCTTTAAGTAAAGATCATCCACCTACATGGTTTATATTTTTAACACCAGTTTTAGTCACGTTTTCTATACCATTATCTTTTTACTTATTTATAAAAAATAAAAAAATCGTTCATATTATTGTAGATGCCAATAAACCACTTTATGTATTCCTTCAACGTAAATGGTATTTTGATGAGTTGTATGATTTCATATTTGTTAAACCTTCTATGAAAGTTGGATATTTTCTTTGGAAGAAGATTGACATAATGATAATCGACAGATTTGGTCCAGATGGAATTTCCAAGTTAATTAAAAACTTTTCAATTAGAGCAGTAAAATTTCAAAGTGGATATATTTACCATTATGCCCTTGTTATGCTTTTAGGTTTTTCAGCTTTATTAACTTTATTAATTTTTAAATAATGAATTTTCCAATTATATCATCTTTAATTTTACTTCCTACAATTGGAGCACTGTTTATTTTTTTTTCAAGATCTTCTTCAAAATATCAAAGCAGTAAATATGTAGCTTTATTTATATCTTTGGCAAATTTTCTTTTATCATTATATCTTTGGTATATTTTTGATAAATCTATTGTAGATTTTCAGTTTGTAGAAAATAGAGAATGGTTATCTGGTTTTATAAATTATAAAGTTGGTATAGATGGTATATCAATTTTATTTATTTTACTTACTACCTTTATTGTTCCTATTTGTATTATTTCTGTTAATGCCACAGTTACAAATAAATTAAAAAATTTTTTAATCGCTATTCTTTTAATGGAAACCATGATGATTGGAGTTTTCTGTTCATTAGATTTAGTTGTATTTTATTTATTTTTTGAAGCTGGATTAATTCCAATGTTTTTAATAATAGGAATTTGGGGTGGTGAAAGAAGAGTTTACTCAGCATTTAAATTTTTCCTTTATACACTTTTAGGATCAGTATTAATGTTGATTGCAATAATATCTATCTATTGGATTACCGGTACAACTGATGTTGAAAAACTTTATGAAATTGGAATAAATACAAAATATCAAAAATTATTATGGTTAGCTTTCTTTAGTTCATTTGCTGTTAAAACTCCAATGTGGCCAGTACATACCTGGTTACCCGATGCACATGTTGAAGCTCCAACAGCAGGATCAGTTTTACTTGCTGCAATTTTATTAAAAATGGCAGGTTATGGCTTTATAAGATTTTCTTTAGGACTTTTTCCTATAGCTTCTGAGTATTTTATACCTCTAATATATTTTTTGAGTTTAATAGCAATTATATACACATCTTTAGTAGCCTTGATGCAAGAAGATATGAAAAAACTCATAGCTTACTCATCAGTTGCTCATATGGGTTTTGTTACTTTGGGTATATTTACAATGACCCAGCAAGGAATTGAAGGAAGCATAATTCAAATGATAAGCCACGGCCTTGTTTCGGCTGCATTATTTTTAAGTGTTGGTGTTCTTTATGAAAGAATGCATACTCGAATGATCAGTAGATATAGTGGATTAGTTCTAATAATGCCGAAATATGCAATTGTCCTTATGGTATTTACTTTAGGTTCGATTGGCTTACCAGGAACAAGTGGTTTTATTGGAGAATTTCTTATTTTGATGGGAACATTTAAAAAAAGTTTCTTAGTAGCAACTATAGCAAGTTTAGGAGTAATTTTGGCAGCTGCTTATATGTTGTGGCTATATAAAAGAATTATCTTTGGAAATTTGATTAATGTAGATCACAAAAAGTTAATTGATTTAAAAAAAGTAGAGATTTTAATTTTTTCAAGCCTTATTTTTCCAATTATATTTTTTGGTTTTTACCCCGAACCATTACTTAATTCAGTTGAGACATCCATTACAAACTTAATTGAAATGTATAATTTTAATATAAATAACAACTTAGCTTTAAATAAATGATCGAAAATCTTGAACTTATTTTGCCTGAAATATTTATATCTTTATCAATAATGCTATTTTTAATGATAGGTGTTTATAAAAAAAATAGCTCTTCTCTAGTTTATAGTTTATCAACTGTTAGTTTGTTAGTTTTATTTGCGTTACTTTTTAATTTTTATCCTTTATCTGAAGCTTCTCTTTTTAATGAAAGTTATAAAATAGATAAGTTAGCAAATTTTATGAAGATCCTTACTGCTGTGTCAGGAATTTTTGTTATGCTAACGTCATCTAAATATATTCAATTAAACAAAATACATAAAATTGAATATCCAATTTTAATTCTAAGTTCAATTTTAGGTATGATGGTAATGATAAGTTCAAACGATCTTATAGTTTTTTACATGGGACTAGAGCTTCAATCTTTAGCCTTATATGTACTTGCATCATTTAACAGAGACAATATCCTTTCAAGTGAATCAGGATTAAAATATTTTGTTTTAAGTGCTCTTTCTTCAGGTTTATTGCTTTATGGATGTTCATTAATTTATGGTTTTGCAGAATCTACAAATTTTAACGTTATACTTAACAATACCGCTAGTTCTAGTTATGGACTAACATTTGGAATTGTATTTGTTCTTGTTGGTCTTGCTTTTAAAATTTCAGCTGTTCCTTTTCATATGTGGGCGCCAGACGTATATCAAGGATCTCCAACATCAGTAACTTTATTTTTTGCTATACTCCCTAAAATAGCAGCTTTAACAGTGTTCATTAGATTTCTTTATGTACCTTTTGTAAACATGTTTGATCAATGGCAAATAATAATTGTTTTTTTATCAATTTCGTCAATGTTATTTGGTGCTGTTGCCGCTATTGGCCAAAGAAATTTAAAAAGATTAGTTGCTTATAGTTCAATTGGCCATATGGGTTATGCTTTAGCTGGTCTTTCTACAGGTACAAACGAAGGCATTCAATCATCGATATCATATATGACAATATATTTAGTAATGAATTTAGCATTTTTTAGCTGTTTATTTATGCTGAGAAAAAATGAACGTTACTATGAAAATATAGTAGACTTATCAGGTTTATCTAAAAACCATCCAATATTATCATTTTCCTTATTAGTAATTTTGTTTTCACTTGCAGGAATACCTCCGCTAGCAGGATTTTTTGCTAAATTTTATATTTTTATGTCAGTAATTGAAGAGTCCATGTATTTCTTAGCAATTGTAGGATTATTATCAACAGTTATTTCAGCATTTTATTATTTAAGAATAATTAAAATTATTTATTTTGATCCAGAAATTGATGAATATGAAACAAATCATCATTTTGGCTTAAAATTTACTCTCGCAATAACTACAATATTTATTTTGATATATTTTATTTATCCAAGAGGATTGACAGATGTTGTGTCTAAAATAATTATTATTTGATGAAATTTAAAATATTTGAATTTAAAAAAGTTAAGAGTACTAATGATACTGCGATAAGATTAATTAAAAAAAATTATTCAAATGGATTTATAATGTCTGAAACACAAACTTTTGGAAAAGGCCAGAGAGGAAATAAATGGATTTCAAAAAAGGGAAATTTATTTATTTCAATATTTTTTAAAATGAATGAGAAATTAATTTTAGACAAAATTGTTAAATTAAATTTAATAATAGTAAATAAAACAATCAATAGTTTTATTAATGTTAAAACAGATATTAAGTTTCCAAATGATATTTTAATTAAAAAAAAAAAAGTTTGTGGAATTTTACAAGAAACTTTATTTAAAGATGAAAATAGATTTTTAATAATAGGTATGGGAATTAATGTTTTAAATAGCCCAAAAATTAAAAATTATCCAACTGCATTTTTAAATAATTATAGTAAAAAAAACATACACAAACAGCAATTAGCTAAAAAAATTAAGTTAGAATTTGAAAAAAATTATTATAAATTTTGTAAATGACATGTACTTAGTAGGTGATATAGGAAATACAGAAATAAAAATATGTCTTTTTTCAGATAAAGAAAAGTTATTAAAAAAAGTCCGTTTATCTACTCAAAATTTAAGTCAAAAGTATTTGAATAAAAATTTAAAGTTTCTTGAAAATAAAAATTATAACTTTGATAAGGTTGTTTTTTGTTCAGTAGTCCCTAGTGCTTTTAAAATAATTAAAAAATTTATTGAAAATTCATACAAAATAAAATGTTTTGAATTAAAAAAATTATCTTTGAAAAAATTAGTAAATATTAAAGTTGATAAAAAACAAATTGGTTCTGATAGAGTAGCTAATGCTATATCAGTTATAGATAAAAAAAATAACTTTATAATAGTTGATTTTGGAACAGCCACTAATTTTGATGTTGTGATAAGTAAAAATTATGTAGGTGGAATTTTAGCTCCTGGTGTTCAGCTTTCACTTAAATCTTTGTCTGAAAAAGCCTCTTTAATCCCAAAAATTCATCTTAAAAAAGCTAAAAAAGTTATTGGAAAAAACACAGTTTCTGCTCTTAGATCGGGTTTTTACCATGGTTATTCTGGTTTAATTGACAATATAATTAAATTGATTATTAAACAGACCCGAAAACAATTTAAAATAATTCTTACTGGTGGATATTCTTACCTATTTAAGAATTCAATTAAAGGCAAAGTTTTAGTGAATAAAGATCTAACTATTTATGGTGTTTTAAAAGTTGTCAAAACTTTAAAGTAAATGAAAGAAGAATTAATTTTTTGTCCACTAGGTGGTTCTGGAGAAATAGGCATGAACATGAATTTATTTGCCTACGGTAAACCAGATAATCAAAAATGGATTATTGTAGATATAGGTGTTACATTTGCTGACGACACAGTACCTGGTGTTGATTTAATCTATCCAGATCCTGGATTTATAATAGATAAAAAAGAAAACCTATTAGGTTTGATTTTAACACATGCTCATGAAGACCATATTGGAGCGATAGCTCATATTTGGCCTAAACTAAAGTGTAAAATTTTTGCTACACCTTTTACTTCAGTTTTAATAAATGAAAAATTTAAAGAAAAAAAAATAGATATAACTGGTTACTTAAAAGTAGTTGAACTTAATAGCACATTAAATTTAGATCCTTTTAAAATTGAGTTTGTTACTCTTACTCATTCAATCATAGAGCCGAATGGGTTAAAAATACAAACACCAGCAGGAAATGTTTTACATACTGGCGACTGGAAATGTGATCCAGACCCACTCATCGGAGAAAATATTAACTCTAAAAGATTGAAAGAAATAGGAGAAGAAGGTGTTATTGCTATGATTTGTGACTCCACAAATGTATTTAGTGCCGGTAGAGCAGGATCAGAACTAGATGTAAGAAAAAACATGCTTAAAGTAATGGAGAGATTAAATAAAAGAATAATAATTACTTCTTTTGCATCAAATGTAGCAAGAATGGAGTCTGCTTTTTTTTGTGCAGAAAAAGTCGGAAGACAAATTTCTTTAGTGGGAAGATCTATGCACAGAATTTTTAAAGCAGCAAGACAATGTGGTTATCTTAAAAATGTTATTGATCCTATAGATTCGAGAGATGCAAAAAAAATTTCTCGCGAAAAAATTGTTTATTTATGCACAGGTAGTCAAGGAGAGCCAATGGGAGCTATGAAAAGAATTATAAATTATAGTCATCCTGATGTTTTTATTGAAAGTGGGGATGCTGTTATATTTTCATCTAAAATTATTCCTGGTAATGAAAAAAAATTATATAAATTACATAATGATCTTGTTAAAAATGATATTGAAGTTATTTCTGAAGATAGCGAATTTATTCATGTTTCAGGACATCCAAACAGAGAAGATTTGAGAGATATGTATAATTGGATAAAACCTAAATCTGTAATTCCTGTTCATGGTGAACACAGACATATGTTAGAACACATAAATTTTGCCAAAGAAATGCAAGTCCCTTATCCTATAAAAGTTGAAAATGGCGATATTGTTAAACTTTATCCTGGAAATAAGCCTGAAATTTATGACAAAGCACCTACAGGAAGACTATATGTCGATGGTTCAATTTCAGTTGAAGAAGAAGCTCACTCAATTAAGGAAAGAAGAAATATTTCTATTAATGGATATTTAGAAGCAACAATATTAATAACCTCAAAAGGTAATATACATGATAATCCAGTATTAACCTTTAGAGGCTTGCCAATTTATGAAAAAGAAGAATTTATTTATGGTCTTGGAAAAGAGATAGAAAAAACATTAAAAACATTTTCACTTAAGAATAAAAAACATCAAGAAAATTTAATTGATGCGCTAAAAATAACATGTAGAAAATTTTCAAAAGAAAAAACTGGGAAAAAGCCTTTAACAAATATAAACTTAATAAGAATATAAATATATAAAATGTATTTTTCTAAATCTTTTATTCCAATATTAAAAAATAACCCTACAGAAGCTAAAATAAAATCTCATCAATTAATGTTGCGAGTTGGCATGATCAAACAATCTTCTGCGGGGATTTATTCATGGCTTCCATTAGGTTTTAAAGTTATGAAAAAAATTGAACAAATTGTTAGAGAAGAACAGGATAGAGTAGGAGTTCAAGAAATATTAATGCCAACAATTCAATCTTCAGAAATTTGGAAAGAAAGTGGTAGATATGATGA
>MDSW01111195.1_pt1 | contig 17429 bp, 10 predicted proteins | sample 811171 | NCBI WGS metagenome assembly MDSW01 (sample SAMN05326641, study PRJNA326480) | marine metagenome | isolation source: seawater | place: Atlantic Ocean: North West | collected 2012
ATCGCCGGCGCCGCGCGCGACGAGGGCGCGTTCGAGGGCGCGCGCGCGGCGTCGGGCGTGGTTTGGATCGCGTCCCGGCCGAACGTGCGCGGGATCTTTAGGATCGACGACGGGGACGACGGCGTCGTCGTCGTCGCGTGCGCGGGCGCGTGGCACGAGGACGGCCGCGGCGCGTGCGAGACGCCGGCGGAGGCGAGCGAACGCGTCTTCTTCGGCGATCGAAGGCAGCACGTAGTTTTTGAAGGCCGCGATCTCGACGCGATGAAAATTAAAGCGCGATTGGACGCGTGCTTGCTGACCGAAGCCGAGGACGCGGACGAGACGAATCGCGCGAACGAGTCGTACTGCGGTTCGACGTGGCCGACGGCGACGGAGGTGATGGCGAGCGCGGGCGTGGAGGCGGTCGAGCGCGGGGTGAAACACAAGGCGTTTTACCCGAGCGGTGGCGTCGACGGCGTCGTGGCGTCGACGGCGGCGATGTCGGTGTCGACGTCGCGCGAGCGCGGCGGCGACGCGTTCCGGGACGTGCGCGTTCCGGAGGCTTTCGCGCCGCCGCTCGCGGGGCAATCAGAAAAGACGTTTCAGGACGGGCAAGTCGGGTACTTTTTTGAGGACATGCCGTGTTTGGAGTGCGGGTCGCCGTGGTGGTTCGGTGAAGACTGGGACTCGCGTTGCGCCAACTGCGGCGCCGACGATCGCACGTACGGCGGCGATCAACGTCCGATTCGGTCAAAGCGGCGGATTTACGACGAGTTTCGCGCGGCGTGGCGTCGACTCGCTGATTGAATTGTATTGAACATTTTTAGAAATTAGAAACCGACGAATTTTTCTTCGCTCGAGTTCGGCGGCGGACCGTTCATCCACGTAAACTTACCCGTCTTCGCGTCTTTGATGCTCGACAAGTCGGCTCGCGAGAGCTGTTCGGGGAGGAAATGAAGCGGGCGAAGTTTGCCGCTCATGACGGCTTCCCAGTCGATGGTTTCGTACCACGCGTGACCCTTGATAGCGCCCAAGCCCGGCGCACGAATGCCTAAGCGGAGCGATTCGTCGCGCACGAAAATTTGCGACAACATCTCGTGCACGTCGTTGTCCATGCGTCGCGGCACGGGGACGGCGGCGAAATCCGCGCGAACGATGCGTTTGTACAAATCGCGACGCTGTCGGTCGCGAAACGGCGGAAATCCGGCGATCATTTCAAACACCAAGATACCGAACGCCCAGATATCCGCCGCGCGCGTGCATCCTTGATGCAAGATGAGCTCCGGCGCGAGGTAATCCGGCGTGCCGCAAATGGTGTACGCGCGTTGGCCTTTTTCCAACTTTTTCGCAAATCCAAAGTCACCGATCGTGATCGAGCCATCCGAGCGCAAGAGCAAGTTTTCGGGTTTCATGTCGCGATAGACATACCCGGCGCTGTGAATGTACTCCAGCCCGAGCAAGACTTGCGCGGTGTACACTTTGATTTGCCCGATGCCGGGTAATCCGCTTCTGTTGAACAAGTCAAACATATCGCCGACGCAATCCTCGACGACGAGATATAGTGCCCATGGGTCCTGAAACGAGGCATAGTAGTTGCAAACGAACGGTGCATGGCGGAGTTCTTCTAGCGCGCGCCTTTCTGCCATACAATGCTCTTCTTCACCGTTTTCGATGACTTGCGATTTCGGCATGGTTTTAATCGCACACACCTTGCCCGAGCCCTTGTGCTTGGCGCGCAACACCAGACCGACCATGCCTTGTCCGAGGATGTCCACGACTTCGAACTCATTCAGACTCTTCGTACCTTGAAGCTCCACGATCGTGGGACTGTGCGATCGTAGCGAGCCACTGAGCGCTGAGGAACGCTTCTCTTTAAGCGACGTCGCCGGCGGCTCGTGCAACATCGCCGTCTCCTCCGCGAGCACTGGCAAATGACCCGCTGATCCAGCTTGCGGAGACTTCTTCGCTCGTCCAAACGCGGCAAACTTCTTGCCAAAACGTAGGTGCTCGCCGGACGTTGATAACAGGTTCGATTGCGATCCGCTCGATGGCGACGGTGGCGACGGATCCAAGAACGTCGACACCGGCGCGCTGAGGTTAGGCGCGCTCGGATTCGCCGCGATCCGAAGACCAGCCAAAGCGCTGCTCGATCCTCGTTGCCGGCTCTCAGCACCTGGAATTCCGACGCCCGATTCTTCGTCGGCGCGCCTACTCGGCTCCATGTCTGCGCCGACGGAATCGACACCGATGACTTGCAAGACAAAGTTTTGCGTGCACGTCAAAATCACCGTATCCGTGAGCGCAATGTACACCCCTTGCATGGTCGTCTCTCCCGCCAAGACTTCGTCGCCGAAGTATCCACCGCTCGTGATCTTTCTGACCTTCGTCCGTCCGTTTTCCTTTATAGAGCACTCGACTTCTCCGTCCATCACCATGAACATCTTCACTTGCATGCCTTCTCTGAAAATGACTTCACCGGCGCGGTAAGCGCGTCTACCGCGCTGCACGAGCAATTCACTCAACGCCTCTAAACTCGCGTGTTCAAATGGCTTGAACACCGGACAATGTATGACGGCATCGTACGCCGCCTTGCGCGCCTTGGACATGACGTCTTGAATCACCGCCGCGAAGACTTTTCGCGTGATGCCGAGCAAGACAGAATCCTCCGCGGCGACAAGCTTTGAAGGCGACGGCGTCGGTTCGGTGAGCACTTCTTCACCCCACGTGTCACCAGACTTTAATGTCGTTCCATCCGGCACGACGTTAACTTTGCCATCAATGAGAAGGTAAAACGTATCCGCGCCTTCTCCCGCTTGTATCACCGTGGCCCCCTCCGGGAACACCAAGCGCGTCGCCGCCTTGCTCAACGCCTCGACTAAAAGCCCGGCCAAACCGGCGTGACGCACGGCTGGAATCGAGCGAAGCGCCGATGCGAAAATATCGAGCTCCCACGATTGCGGCGGCGTCACGAGGTCGATGTATTGCGTGTTTTGAATGCCGCTTGCGCCTTCGCTCACGCCCGGCAACGTTTGCTCCGTCGGGACGAAATCGGCGTCTCGAGGGATGGAAAATCGCTGCGAAATCGCGCGTCGATGACGCCTTAAAAGGAGAACCGACTTAATGTACGCCAAGTCCGTCTCGCTCACCTTGCCGTGGGTCTTCATGTCCAAAAGTAAAAAACAATTTTCAACCGTGTCGCCGACGGTGAATAAATTTCCTCGAATCACGCTAATACCTCTCGCGACGCACGCGGTACAAAAATCTGCCATCAGCCCCGGTCGATCTAGCACTTGCATTTTAATCTCTGTCGCGTTTTCCACATCCTTATCGTCGAAGAGCACGCCGTGCACGCTTCGTTCCTTGGACACGAACGTTTCGTCTCGCTCCTCCTCCGCGAAGGGGCCGTACTTCTCCGTGTCCTCTGGGTCCTCCTCCGTCACCGCCTCCAGCGCGGCTTGCCTCTTCTCCGGTTTCTTCCGCACGATGTCCTCCAACTCTTGACTCACCTGCTCGCTCGACTGTTCGCTCAATTTACACCGCGTCTCCTCCTCGCACACGTACAGCGTGTACAACACGCGTCGACTGTCCCGCACCACGTCCGCCTGCACCACGTTCACCCCTTTCCGCGTCAAGTACGTCGCGATCTCGCTTATCAACCCAACGCGATCGGCGCACTCGATCCGTATGTACGTGTGATGCTCGTTCGCCGTGTTGCTCACCGCCACGCGCGCCGCGTCCGCGTCGTCCGCGTTCAAAGTCGTCCCCGCGAGCTCGTCCGCCGCGTCCGCGACGCCGTCCGACCTACTCCCGCCTCGCTTCGAGCTTCGCGCGCGACTGAGAAATCTCTTGAGCAGTCCCATCGCGCGCGTCGCGCGCGCGCGCGTCCTCGCGCGTCGCGCCTTTACGATTGTTTATCGCGCGCGCGTCGCCTCGCGCGCCTCCGACGCGCTCGACGCGTCGCGCGCGCGTCCTCGCGCCGTCGCGCGCGCGTCGGACGTCCGGTCGCGCGTCGCTCGCGTCGTCGCGCCCGCGTCGTCGCGCGCGCGTCGTCGCGCGTCGAGCTCTGCGGTCGCGTCGGTCGCGGGACGCGGTCGGGACGCGGTCGGGACGCGCGCGCCGCTTCGCGACGCGCGACGACGCCGACGCGCGCGGCTCGCGACGCGCGCGCGCGTCCCGGACGCTCGACGTCGCGCGCATGCCGTGGTTCGTGTGCGAGTCGTGCGGGGACACGCTGAAGAAGCCGAAGATTAAGGCGCACTTTAACCGCTGCGCCGCCGAGGCGTTCAGTTGCATCGACTGCAGCGCGACGTTCGATCGACGGAGCGTGCAGAATCACGTGGCGTGCGTGACGGAGCACGAGAAGTACGCGCTGGGGGCGACGAAGGGGGCGGCGGGACACGAGCGGGCGCGAGCGGTGGCGGCGGAGGGGACGGAGCGACGCGGCGGGGACGGCGGCGAGACGTTCGGAGAGGAGTTCCTGTCGACGAGGCCGCCGTGGAGGTGCTCGTGCTGCGGGGTGTCGTGCACGAGCGAGGAGACGCTGTCGGGGCACGCGAGCGGGAAGAAGCACAAGAGTAAGGCGAGGAGCGCGAGAGCGCGGGCGGCGGGCGAGACGCCGGGGAACGCCGAAACGGCCGAGGCGGTCGAGGCAAAGGCGACGGATGAACGCGTTGAAAAGAAGGTGAAGAAGGAGAAGAAGGAGAAGAAGGAGAAGAAGGAGAAGAAGGAGAAGAAGGAAAAGAAGGAGAAGAAGGAGAAAAAAGGGAAGAAGTCTTCCGAAAAGGATTCATCCGACGACGGACCGAAGCGCAAAAAGGCGAAGAAGTAAGTCTGCTCTCGCGCGAATATCTAAATCTAATAACATTGCTAATATCAAATCTTCACTTCTACTTCGTCGCCATCCGTGCACCGTTTGGACTTGAGCACGAACGTCGGCGCGTCGTCGTCGGGCGAGCCGCTCACCAGGGAAAGTATGTGCGCGGCGCCGATAAAGTCCATGAAAAGCGAACCATCCTGAGCTGGCGCGATGCCCCATTTACCTTTGCCCCACGGCGTGTCGAGTGTACCATCTTTATGAAGGACTAATCCCGGATTACCTCCCCAAGATCCGGGTGCGGTCTCCGTCTTTTGCGACATCGCCAGAGCGAGCGGCGAATTATCGATGCCGTTGTGTTGCGCTCGCAACTTACACTCCTTCGCTCCCTTCCTCCCTTCGCTCCAGTTCCAGACATCAATCGCATTTGCTTCACCTTTCCAGTACTGCGCTATGACGGACACCATGCGATCGGGCTTTTCAGGGTGGTAGTTGATGTGCACGCTTGCGGGTCGGTGATCTGGGTACAGATCCTCGTCGTAACGCATGAAGCGGAACATGTACTTGGAATTCTGGAAACACATGTAGTTCATCACGCGCTGGCTCGTTCCAGAATACTGCTTATGCTTGGACTGACCCCAGAGATATACCTGCTCCTCGTTGTACGCCGTCTGGTCCCACGTATTCTTCTCCGACGCCATGCGTTCGGCGAGTCTTGACATCATCGCCTTCGTCTCGTGCGTCGCCGCGGCGAAAAACAACCCGCTATTCCGTGCGATCAACCGTCGCTGACCGTTCCATGAGAAACCGTACGACGTCGGATCGTCCCATCCATCGGTCATTCCTTCGACGTCGGCGTCTCGATAGATCAAGCGTTTGTTTCTCGCGCTCTCACCTGCAGCGAAAGGATCTTGCATCCAAACCACATCCACATCCGATAACAACACCGACGTCCCAGTGGATACGAATTCATTCAACACTCGGAACTTTAATCCCGACGTCGCGTGATTGTCAGTACTACCTGTGATTGACGTTAGCTCGCGGTGATAGTACGGCACCTCGCGCTGCTTGCACCAATCCGCAGTCTCGCTATCGAGAGCCACAATGACGTAGTTCGTGATCCCCGTCCGCTTCAACCCATCGATGTACAGCTCAAGCATGTGAAAGATGTTCTTGTTACTCACCGCCGCGAGAACTTCGCGGTTTCGCGCGACTTTTCTAACCACCTCGCACAAATCCGCAAACTCGTCGCACGCGACCGGGTACTCACCCTCGGGCTCGGCGATGTATCGCAGCTCTCGCGGCTTCGGTCCTATTCTCTCGTCTGCCTTCACGATGCCACATTTCTCCCTTCGCATTACGTGCGCCTTCGCATCCTTAAAGTTGGGCTCTTGCGCCACGACGGCGTTTTCATCCGTCGTCTGACCGTCCCAATGCGTCGAACCGTCGGGCACGTGAGCGACGCTCCCCTTTTCGGCAAAACACTCCGAATTAAGTAATCGAAACGATACACCCGCACGCTGCCGCGCATCGTGCGCTGGTAGGAGAATTTCATCCGTGAGAGCGTCGTCGCTTCCGTCAAAGTCGGACGCTTCCGACGCCAACCAATGGACGAGCGAATACGTCGCTCGCGTAGGTCGAAGCACCACGAACGTCGTCCGAATGAGAGGAATCACCATCGATTGCGAGTACTGCGACCACCCCATGGCGGGATCAGCCATGCCTTGCACGCGTGCGCTCCTCTTTCCGTCTCCTCGAATCGTCGCGCTCACGTCGGCGCCGTCGTCGAGCAACGCCGTCAAAGGATTCGACGCGAACTTCACCGTCGACGACGCCAGAGCGACGGCGTGCCCGCGTTGCAGCACCACCGCCGCCGTCATCCATCCTCCCTCGTTTCTGCTCGCACCCCCGCTCGGCAAATGCGACGGCACGCCGGCCGTCTCGCACGTCGCCTTCTCCGTCTCGCTCGTCGTCGCCACCAACACCGCGCGCGCCCCGGACGCTTTCGCCGCTCGCACGCGCGCGTCGATCGTACCACCGTACACGACCAAAAATCCAAACTCCGCGGAATCTTCCGAGCGAAGTTTCGCGAGATGCGCGCACGCCGTCGTCTCGAGCGTCGCGTCCCGCGTCGCCTCTCGCGCCTCGCCCGGCGCCGCGCACGACGCCCTTCCTCGCGCCGCCTTCGGCGCGCGTTCGACCCACGCCTCGGGCACGCTCAACTCACCGTGCGTCGACGTCCGCGCCGTCGCCATCGCGTCGCGCGTTGTCGTCGTCGTCGTCCCGTCGTCGCCGTCTCGCGCGCGTCCCGCGAAGTCTCCGCGCGCGTCCCGCGGTCGCGTCGCCTCCGGCGCGCGCTCCATCGCGCGCCCGCGCGCGTCGTCCGCGACCATCGCGCGCGCGTTCGCCGCGCTCGAGCGCGCGTCGCTCGAGCGCGCGTCGATGGTTTCGGGCGCGAAAGTCTCGCGCGCGGTGAACGGTGAACGACCGCGCGCGGCGACGACGCCCAGCGCGACGACGACGCACGCGATCGCGCCCGCGCGCGCGATGGCGCGCGTGACGCCGCGACGGACGACCCGGCGGACGACGCGCGCCATCGCGCGCGGTCGCGCGTCGGGCGATGCGGCGACGCGCGCGGCGCTCGAGGCTGCGAACCGGCGCGCGCGCGTTTAAAAAGCTTTACATCGTAATCTAGCGTTCCGTCACATCGTCGTCGACCAACTCGTGCCGCGAGTGTTGATGGCGGACCCCGGACGCTCGTCCCCGGCGGCGAACTGCACGGCGCTCAGCAGCTGCTCCACCTCTGGGTGGGCGTTGGTGTCGATGGCGACTTCGCCGCGAACGATCATTCTCGACGTCGGTAACTGCGCCTCGGGAACGCTGGCGTCGTTGAGGCCGTAGAAATCTCGCGTATCATCGTCTCGCGTGCTAAAATACGTCACCTCGACCCCGGCGCCGATGAAGACGCCCTTGGAATACGAGTAGTGGTGCACGCCGACGGCTTTTCGCGCCTCGCGTCCGTCGACGTACTTTGAATCCATCCCGATGAACGCGCTTCCATCGATCGACCGACCCAGCGGTCCGAGCGACACGCTCGCCGTGAGTCCAACCTTGACGCTCTGCTCGCTGAAGCACGTCTCCACCGCCTCATCCGTGTCCAGCACGTACACCTGCGCGTCCTCCTTGTACCCGACGCCGAACATCCCCGTCGCCCCGCCCCCGCTCAGCGCCACGGGCGCGCCCCACGCCTCGCTCCCGGGTTTCTTCGCGATCAACACGCCGTGCGTGAACGTGCCTCCGCCGAAGAATCCCACGGTGTACGACGTCAAGAACGCGATCCCTCGCGCCTCGCGAAGGTGTTCGGACCCGATCTCCATGTCCGTGTCCGCCGTCGCCGCGCTCGTGTAGTCCTCCAGCATGGCGATCGCGCGCAGGATCTCGCGCTTCAACTGCAGGTGTTTCGAGCTCATCGCGCGCCGTGCGTCGCGCGCGCGCGCGTGTGGCGCCTCTCAGCGTCCGTTTAGTGTTACGACGCCGCGACGCCGCGACGCCGCGCGCGACGACGCACGGCGACGCGCGACGCGGGCATGCGCGCGCGCGCGCGCGCGCGTCGCGACGCCGACGCCGACGACGACGACGACGCGCGCGCGCGACGCGCGCGACGCGACGGCGATGACGGTTGGTCTGCCGCGGCGAGACTGCGCGAGGCGTCCGCGCGCGGCGACGTCGCGGCGTGGACGGGAGACGACGCGCGCGCGTTCGTGAACGCGCGCGGCGTCGACGCGATCGCGGGCGTCGGACGCGCGCGGGCGAGGGAGGCGGCGACGGCGCTGTCGCGCGCGCTGGGCGCGACGCCGCGCGCGGGCGAGACGACGTCGGCGCTGACGACGACGACGAGGGACGAGAGACGAGCGCCTCGCGAGGCGGTCGACGACGGCGATGGTGATGCGCGCGATGCGTTCAGCGGACGACCGGGCGTCGCGCGAGGGGTGGAGCTGGACGCGGAGGCGTTCGAGGGGATTTTGGCGGACGCGTCGGAGCGACGGGACGCGCGGGCGCTGTACGCCGCGCAGGTGCCGATGGCGCGCGTGGGCGAATTGGACGTCGATGGAACGCTTTACGACGAAGGGTTTCGGAGGTTTTGCGAGAGGCACGACGCGCAGAGACATTGCTGGGTCAACGGCGCGAAGCGGGCGACGACGAATTTGCACTACGACAACTACGATAACGTTCTCGCGGTGTTGTCGGGTGAGAAGCGCGTGCGCCTGATTCAACCTTCGTTCTGCGCGGGTGGTGGTGAGAGGCCGTTTGGGGGGGTGTGCGCCGGCGCCGACGACTCGAACCACGCGTGTGGAAAACTCGAGACGGCGCCGACGTGGCGTTTCTTCACGCTCGGGCCGGGCGAATCCATTTTCATTCCGAGCGGTTGGTATCACGAAGTGACGTCGGCCCCGTTTACAGTCGCGGTGAGTCATTGGTGGCGAAACGATTTCAACGCAGCTCTCGAAACGGTGCTCCGTGACGGGAGACGCAGCACGTATCACTTTCGCAGAGCGTTTGAATCGGCGCTCGACGTCTCCGTACACAACGAAACCGAGTCCTGTCGCGCCGTTGTTCGCGAAATCATGGAACGCGAGCTCGTCAAAAATAGGACGCTGACGTATAGAGTACTCGATGCGTACATTGGCAACTTCGTTCCGTGGGACGACGTGTTTGATTTTTTAACGCGTCGCGGAACGAGTTTGATCACAAAGGAAAATCGCCTCGAGCTCGGAACGGAGCGCGAGTCTCGCAAAGAGAACGAAAAAACAGTGAACGCATTTATCACTCGCATTTGGTTAAAAGACGGCATCGACCTCTCCGTCATGACTCGGTACTTGAAAGCGATGACGCCTGACAAAAACATCGCCACTGCGTTGAGTCACGCGCTGCGCGAAGCCCAATCATCCGCGTCTCGTTCGACGGAGGAATCGGACGCCAGTCGTGCGCATCACCATCACGATTGCATCTACGCGCATCACTTCGACATATTTTGGCGTGCCGTGACGACGGCGCTCGAATCGGGCGACGCCGAGTCGTGGGGAGCGCTGTACGCCGCCGCGCGGTGCGAAGAATTTCCACGAAACGACGACGTCGTGCGAGCGGTACTGCGCAACCAAAAATACGCCGTCGCATACCGCGCGCAAGCGCTTCTACAGGACAACTTAGAAGACGACGACGTGTGTTTCACCGTAGACGTTCGAGTGCGTAGACGTGCGGAGCTCGCAGTAGACTTTTAGTAGATAGAATCCAAAATCCTCAAACCGCCGCGCTCGAGTAGACATCGACATGTTCGCCCTGTCCGCATCGACGGCGCACGCGCCTGCGTTCGCGTCCTACCCGTCGCACCCGCGTGCGCGCGCGCGCGCGCGTCGCGTCGCGTCGTCGTTCGCGCGCCAGACCTCTGTCCCAATCGCGCGCGTTCGCGACGCCATCGCGCGCGCCTCGAGCGCCGATGAATCGAACGACGACGCGAGTGATACCGTGACGAGTGGTTCTTCTTTCGATGGGTTCTCCACGACGCCTGGTGACGAGGACGCGCAGTACATCGCGGACATGGTGACGGAGATCAAAGACTGGCTCAAGCTGCTGTACGTCAAGCGAGAGATGTCGTTCAACGAAATCAAGCTCACGGTCGGGATCGAGGACCCGAGATTGGCGGAAAATCGAGAGCGATACGGGATTGAAGACGAGAGCGGGGTGAGCGCGGACGAAAAGGTGGAGACGCTTGAGATGATTGAACGAGGGGAAACGCCGACGGATGCGCGAGCGGTGTCGACGCTTTTGGAAGAGTTTAGGAATTGGCCGGGATTGGACGCGGTGGTGGATCAAAGCGTGGATGCCGGTCCTTCGAGGTATGAAGAAATCGCGATGCGATCGGCGGGCATCAAGACGTCGAACCCGCGGCGGGTTCGAGCGAAAGAGGCGGAGGAGGAAAAGAAGGAGGGCACGATTTTTGGCTTCTTGCCGTTGTACCTGGTGAGCGCGGTGCCGATTTTCATCACCGTCTTCGCGGTCGGTATCATGTTCGTCAACTCGCTACAATAGACTAATTTTGTGACGCCTGCTAATTCAACTAAACCTCCCGAAACGGGTTCGTTTCGCGTCGTCGTCGCTGTTCGCTGCGTTGCCTCGTCTTCGTTCGAACGAAGCGATACACGATGACGCAAAAGCCAACGACCCAAGTAAGGCTTCCCATCGTCCACATGCGATGCATCCGTTCTTCGTGCGCAATTTCTCGCTCGACTTTTAACGTGGCTTTCCTCGCTAACAGACGCTCTGTGGCGTCACCCGCACGCTCCGCTCGATGCATCACCGGGACTGGCGTCGGCTTTTGCGTCATTCTGGGTTTCACCTTAGGATCCTCTCGCGATGGCTTCATCGGTACGTCTCTTCCTTTAGGTATTATCGGCAACGACTTTGTTTCGACTCGATGACTACGAGCGCCCCGCCCGCATTTCTCATCGTTGTACTTTTTCACTGCGTCGTTGATCGCCGACACCGTGATGTACATAATTTTCACCTTGATGTAATTGTGACGCTCTTGCTGCAACGCGTGCGCGCTCGGGCGCTTCGGGTAAGGCACAACGGGGAACGGTTCCACATCTCGCGTGGCGCACGTCATACGCTCCAAGTGCCCAGGCTCCCAATGTTTATCCCACGAGTACGGGCCCTCGTCCATCCTCAAACCGTAGTGCACGATGAACGGGTCGGCGCTTGCCTCATCCCACGGCTTCATACCTGCGTACAGCTGTACGGATCGCATCACGTTGTGCGTCAACCCCGCCAACCCGCAACCGAAGACGAACCCGTACATTTCCGAAATCCACGGCCTTGGCGATTCCTCGGAGACGTACACGTCGCCGGTGCCGCGATACGGAAACCAAATCCTCTTATCCATGCGCACCTTCACCGTTTGCGCAAACCAGTGCGGCGTCATGTTCACAAAATCTTCAGCGTCAAATATCTCCCACCCACCCACGGGCGCGAGCCTTTTCTCCACCTCCTCGTCCACGAACCACTTGGCCATTCCGTTCTTCGTGCCGACGAGATAATCGTATTGACCGCTCGCGGCGACGCCCTTGCTCGCTGGAATCTCTCTCACGCTCAGCGGTTTTAGCAACAACATGTCCGCGTCTAGCTTCACCACCCACTTTCGATCCGTGCCGACGTTTTGCGCCCAATGATTCATCCCTCCCGGCAAGTTATACGCAGAGTATCCGTCGTCGTCCCCAAACTTTTCCTTGGCGTACCACACGAACGACGGGCACTTGACCGTGTCCGGCACCACGTCCATGTGTTCGTACCGCGCGTACTCGTCATCCGTGCACGATATCAATCGCGTCATGCGTCCAGGGCTGCCAATCGCGCGCCACGACTCATACAGCGCGCGCGCCTGCCAAGTCATGTACGGTTGGCAATCGGCGGAAAAGACGTAGTGATAGTCATCGATCTCGCGTCGTTCGCTCGCGTCGTCGAGGTCGGCGAACGCCAGGGATGCGCGCGCGAGCAGCGCGACGAGCGCGAGGGCGCGCGCGCGCATCGGGCGCGCGATGGAAAATGGAGTCGGGCGCGCGTCGCGGCGCTCTGGGATACTTCACGCTACATCTATTTTACACCTCGTCGCGAGTCGAACCGCGCGGCTCGAGCGACTGCTAATGATTCGCTAATAAACTAGTCACGGATCTAACATCCAAGGCTCGGCGGCGGCGAGATCGATTTCTTTCGATCGAACGCGCTTGCTCAACGCCTTCACCGTGTGCGAATCCTTGGCGAGCTTTCGTTCGAGCTCCACGAGCCGACGACGATCGCTCGCGCGCGCTTCGTCGACGGATTGCAAAGCATCGCGAAGAAACTCGATGGTTTCGCTCGCCTCCGCGAGCATGGTCTCGGCTTGGCGCTTTTCTTCCGCGAGTCGACGAATCTCTTCGTCGCCGCGAAACGGCGACGCCGTGGGCGTCGGGGCGGGACTTCGTCGAGGCGTATCCGCCAACTCAACCGTCGCGGTCTCGATAAATCTATTTGGTGTTTTCACCGGTGGCGTGCGCGCGATGAAGTCTCTCTCTCTCGTCGCGACGCCGCGCGCCAAATCGACGGCGTTTCGTCTGAGCTCGAGCAAGCGCCGAGAGAACCCGTCGCGATTGAGATCGCGGCGCGACACCAAGCCCGCGACGACGAACGTCCCGGCGAGTATCGCGCTCACGGTGATGATTTGTAAGACGAACAAGACCGCGTTCGCCGCCATTCGCAGCGAGCTCGGCAACACGTACAGCCAAGCGCCCGCGACGTACACGGCGCTCGACGCCGCGAGCGCTCGACGAACCCACGGCGCGTCGAACTCAACGCCCGTCACCGCTCGATACCACCGATCGACGCTTCGCGCGAGCTGCGACACGTCCGCTTCCATCGCCGTCGGCGTTCCCGCCGTCGTCGGCGTCCCCGCGGCTCGAAACGCGCGCGCCGCGCTCTCCATCGCCAGTTTCCCCGTTCGTCCCGCCCTTCGCATCGTCCGCCTGCGCCCGGACCCGACCGTCGGGCTCGTGACGTATCCATCGGACGTCTCCTCGCCGCGCGCGTCGTCGCCGCTCGTCGTCGGTCCCGCGGTGTCGTCGGCGTCCGGTGGATTGGACGCCTCGGGACACGCGCGGTGCCAGTACCCGTCCTCGCCGCGCTTCGTGTACCGCGCGTGTCCCACGCACGTGCGCCCGCACGCGCGACACGGTTTTTTCACCCTCGCCGGACCGGAGGGAGGGTCGGCGTCCATCGCGCGGCGACGACGGCGTCGACGTCTGCGGGCGGTCGGCGTCGAACCGCGGCGTAACACCCACCTCGCGCGCGTCGTCGACACACGACGGCGCGCGGCGCGAGCGGGCGCGTCGATCGACGACGGCATGGCGGAACGCGCGCCGTTACTGATCGCGCGCGACGTCGAGGCGGCGGTGTCGACGCGCGAGGGCGCGCGCGCGACGCGCGAGGGCGCGGGCGAGGGTGTTGGGGCGACGGACGAGGATGACGGGTGGTTGGCGCGCGCGAGGGGCGCGATGATGGACGCGACGACGCGACGGGGATCCGTGGGGCGTCTCTCGAGCGCGTTGGCGCTCGTCGGTGCGCTCGCCGCGCTGGCGTGCGTCGCGGGACTCGGAGGCGATCGCGGCGTCGCCGCGCGCGCGGGGCTGGGAAGCCATCACGGGCACAAGAAGGAAATACTCGAAGGCTCGACGAAGAATTGCGTGAACGCGGCGGCGGATAACGCGGCGGGGACGTTTCAGATGGAGACGTCGAAGTGCGAGGATTTGTCGACGCCGGGGTGCGTCGGACATCGATCGATGTGTCGATTTTGCCAGACGCACATGGCGACGAATCGAAACCACGACTGGCCGGTGTGCCCGGCGACGGTGTGCGCGGAGAACGACGTGCACGGGTGCAAGTCGGAGTCGGGGAAAAAGATGACTAAACGGGAGTTGGCGTGGGATATCTTGCGCCAGCACGTGCTCGATCACAATAGCATGGTGGCGGGCATCAAGATTGGAAAGTGCCACGGCAATTCGCAGGATCACGGCTTGGGGCGGTATCAATACAGCGACTCGCAGTGTTTACGGTCGGGCTTGCCCGGTTGTCTCGGTGCGGGCGCAGCGTGCCGCTTTTGTAACGTGAAGAACGCGAAGAAGGCCGGTAATGAGTGGCCCACGTGTCCGATGGCGGTGTGCGACAAGTACGACGTGAAGTCAAAGTATTGCGCAAAGCTCACGCAATACCACGTGCCGCCGGAAACGCCCCCAAAGGATTGGGATGAGAAATCTTTACCCGATACGATGTCCGTCGAACTCGACGAAGACGACGAAGATGCAGATTCGTTGAAGTTGAAGTCTGTGAAGTCGCACCATCAACACAAACACAAGCATAGCGAAGATGACGATGACGATGACGATGACGATATCGATGCCAAGCCCGTCTCAAAGCACTCAAAGCATAGCGACAGTGCCGGCTTAGGTGAAGACGAAGGTGAAGACGATGACGAGTACTACTCCAAAGAAAGTACTATACCGGTGGAGGCGGACGACGACGACGACGACGACGACGACGATGAGGAAGATGAGGAAGATTACGAAGATGACGAGGACGAGGACGAGGACGAGGACAAATCGCACGTCAAAAAGCATCATCATCATCATTCCAAGGTCAAGTTAGGTAACCAGGCTGCGCTAGACGACCAGGCCATAGTACATACCCACAAGAATGAGCAATCGGTGAAGCAGACGCATGCGGCGTCTGACCTCGACTCTTTGGTTTTTGAAGAGATTGACGTCGAAGCGATCTCTTCCGAACGCGGTAAAAAGAGATCATCGCGAGGGACAGAGTAGTATTTTAATCGGTATCTACAGTACAGCCATGGACTTTACAATTCTTCTACTGCGTCTAAGTCTTGACTCGACGCGCGCCGTCGTCGCCTAGCGAACTTGACACTCTGCGCTAAAATCGTCGCGTCGAGCGACACAGTGCCAAAGCTCCCCAAAAGCCAAGGCAACGATCGTATCACGTCCGCTCTCGAGTGACTCGCACACAACACCGACGTTCCGTACGCGACGTTCGCTGTGATGGCGAGCGCGAACATCGTGAGCGACAACCCCTCGACGGAACGCCGTCGTCTATTTTTTGCTATTTGCGCCAAACGACCGCCCAAGTAGAAACACGTCGCCAGATACCCAACGCCGCGACCAAAGCTTTGCATCCACGCCGGATTGGCGTTATAATCACAATCAGTGACATTCATCGCCTCGCGTAACATCCCATTCGACGCTTCTCCCGCGCTATTCGTCGTCATCGTCGTCAACGCCAACGCCGCCGCGCCCGCCAACACGAAGCCGCCCACGGGCGACATCGGGCTTCGCATCCCCTCGTCTCCGCGCGTCCTCTCCCGCACGTTCTCCTCCTCGCTCGAGCGTTCATCCTCGCTTCCTCGCAGCGGTTCATACCCAGACACCGATCCCTCGTCATCGCTCGCGCTCGCTCGCGCTCGCGCGCCGTCGCGTTCGTAATACGTGTACTGACACAGCAGCGCCAAATCGCTCAACACAAAGTACACCGCGGTGTACGTTTGCGTCGGCGCTTGGTCCCCGGTGAGGACGCATCCGATCAAGTTGAACGAGTCCCCGGCCAGCCATTGAAGCAAGAAGTACGGGCTTAAACCGCGCGCGGATTTCGCGCGATAGTTCAACACGAGCTGCGGGACTTGCGCGCTCATCCAGCACGCTATGGTGACGAGGGCGAGATAAAAGCCCGCGAGTTGGACGTCATCGCTGACGCACTCGCGAAACGTGACCCTGATCCAGTCCAAGGCGTCCGGGGAGGCGCACGTACACGGCATGACGCCGACGACGCGAGGCGCGCGGTGACGCGACTGGGACCGACTGAAAGAATAAACGTTGAATACATTAGAGTGCTGCCTCGCTAGCTATTGATCGAATTACCTAAACTTTTGAGCGCCACCTTAGCGCGGAGGGTTTGGAGCTGGTCGTCCAACACCGAGACGCCGAGTCGCAGGCGGTCCATCAAACCGTGGTCGGTGGACATGGCGACGGCGCGACAGGCGATGAGCTTTTGTAAATCCGTCGGCGTCGACGCCGGAGCGACTTGTAACACGGCGAACGACAGACGTTCAGCGCGTGTGAGCGGGCTATGAGCGAATCCTTCCGGGACGGTCGTCCAATCGGCGTCCTCCATCGTCACTTCGGCTTCGATGCGTTCGACGGTGACGCTCGGCGCGTCCACCCACGCCATGGCGGAGCGCAAGTCGCCGACCTCCTTATGCGTCCAAATCCCTTCGAACGACGCGTCGTCGAACTCACTTACGGTATTTTCATCGTCCGCGTCCTCGTCCTTCGCATCGCTCTCGGCGCTCTCGACGTCAGTGTCGCTCGGCGCGTCGCCCAACAACCTCGCGCTCAGCAACAAGACGTCCCGAACCGCGCCCTCGATGTAATCCGTCACCTCCTTCACCTGCGCCAGCTCCGCATCGCTCGGCACGTACGTCCCCGCGTCGCCCATCTGCGGCACGTGCGTGAACACTCCCGTGATGAACGGCTCTCGCCCCGCGATCCCTTCCAATTTCACCCTCGCCTCGCCGACCACGTCCACGCGCGCGCCGACGGCTTCCCGCGTCACCGTCTCGATCCTCGCCAGCGTCGCCGACGCGTTCACCGTGAGCCCTTCCTCCTCGCTCGACTCGCTCGGCAAAAACGTCAACTGCGCGATCAACCCTCCCGTGCGCTTCATCGCGTCCTCGAGCAGCGCTAAGAACCGCGCCTCGTACAGGTGCAGCGTCAGCCTCGACCCCGGGAGCAGCGTCTCTCGCCGCGGGAACAACAGCGCGGGCACCTCGACCTCGACGAACTCCTTCGCCATCGCGGCGGAGTAATCCAAGTACCCACCGCCGCGCGCGCCGTCGCCGTCGCCGTCGTCGTCGCCGTCGCCGTCGTTCGCGCCCGTCGCGCGCGTCGCGCGCGTCGTCGCGCGCCTCGACGCCTCGCGCGTCGCCCGTCGCGCGCGTCGCCGTCGCGCGTCGCCGGTCGCGCGCGCGCGCGCCGTCGCGACGTCCGCG
>MDSW01123485.1_pt1 | contig 17429 bp, 6 predicted proteins | sample 811171 | NCBI WGS metagenome assembly MDSW01 (sample SAMN05326641, study PRJNA326480) | marine metagenome | isolation source: seawater | place: Atlantic Ocean: North West | collected 2012
CCCCCCTCCCCCCGCGACGAAAAAAGTATTACTTCAACCCCGAGGGTGTGCGTTTCCGCTCGCGCGCCGAAGCCGTGCGGCATTACGGCCTCGCCCCCGTCGCCGCGCCGAAGGGCCCGAGCAAGTCCCAGCCCGGGCACCGATCGGGCGCCGACGCCGCCGCCTTCCCCCGCCGCCCGAAACCGCCGAGGCCCGAGCCGTACCCGAAGGTTTCCGACCGCGTCCCCCGCGCGGAGGCGGCGCGACGGGTCGCCAAGGCGCGAGAGAAGAAGACGGCGCCGCCCGAGGCGCCCTTCCACGCGGCGGAGGGGGTGAAGATTTTGAGCCTGGGGAAGGTGGACGCGCGCCCTGGGTACCACGACGCGAACCACGTCTTCCCGCTCGGGTTCAAGACCGAGTGGGTGAACAGCGATAAGAGCGCGGTGTTCCACAGCGAGATCGTCGACGGCGTAAGCGGCGAGGGGTCGGCGGCGGCGGGGGCGGGGTCCGCCGCCCCCCCGGGGCCGGGGCCGACGTTTCGCGTCACGCGGACGCTGCTCTCGAAGACGATGGTCGAGAAAAACCCGTCGGATGCCGCCGGGTCCGGCGCCGTCGGTCCGGTCGCGACGGCTCACGCGCGGGGAGACGATGACTCGCGCGCGTCCGTTCCGCTCGTCGTGGAGGCGAGGACGTCGCTCGACGCGTGGGCGAAGATGATCATCGCGAGCTCGGGGGGCTGGGGCGGGGCCGAGTCGGAGTCAGACGCGCCTCCTCATCCGACGGCGCCGTGCGGCACGGGGGACCGCTTCGCGCTTGACGACCCCGAGGTGATCCGGGCGCTCGAGGCGGACCCGTTCGTGGACGTGAGCTGCGGGTCGTACCAGTACGCGTGCCAGCGCGGGAACCGCGCGGAGGAGCTCGCGCGTCGCGCGAAGTACGTCGCGTCGTGCTCGCGCGAGCTCTTGAGGGTCGCCAAGGAAGCCGCGGCGGGGCGCGCGCGCGCGGCGGAGCGCCCCCCGCCGCGCGTCGCGCTCACGCGGGAGGCGCGCGACGCGCAGGAGGTCCGGCGCGTGATGGACCGACTCTTAGCGCGCGTGGAGGCGGCCGAGCGCCACGAGGCGAAGCGGCGGGAGAGGGACCTGGAGCGCGAGAAGCTGGAGGCGGCGAAGCGGCTCGAGCGCGCGGAGAAGGAGCGGCGCAGGCTCGAGGAGAAGGCGGAGCGCGAGGCGGCAAGGGAGCGCGAGCGCGCCGAGAAGGAGGCGCGCAGGCTCGAGGAGAAGGCGGAGCGCGACGCCGCCAAGGAGCGCGAGCGCGCGGAGAAGGAGCTCAAGCGCGCGGCGCTCGCGGCGCAGAGGGAGAAGGACCGGGAGGAGCGCGAGGCGGCGAAGGAGGCGGCGAAGGCGGAGCGCGAGCGTCGGCGCGAGGAGGAGGCGCGAAACGCGGAGCGGGCGCGCGTCGAGGGCGAACTCGCCGGGCGGTGGCTCTTCGGCGAGCCCGCGCGATTAAACGATCGCGACGCGCCGGCGGTGTCGATCGACCCCGCTTTTTTGCCGGACGCCCGCGAGACGAGGGCGGCGCTCGGCGCGTTCGCGGACGATCCGGACCCCTCCGTCGCGGGCGACGCGCTGGAGCTCTGGGCCTTCCTGGACCGGTTCAGGGAGGTTCTCTTCAAGGAGCCGCCCGAGCGGGACGGAGACGCCCTCGAGGGACGGAAAAACACCCGAGGGATCATCCGAGGAGGGAAGAAAACCCGCCGAGGAAGGCGGCGGAAGGGGGGGGCGGCGCGAAAAAAGGGCGCGGAACACGCCCTCCCGCTCGTCGTTCAGCTCGGGTACGACGATTGTCGTCTCCCCCGCGAGGCGTATCCCCCGACGCCCGCGGCGTTGGCGGACGCGCTCGTCTCCGGCGAGCCCTCCGGCGGCGCCGCCGTCGTCGGCGCGCTCTTGACGCCCCTCCTCGCGTCCGCGTCTAAAGCGCAGCCGTCCGCCCTCCTCGCCAAGGCGACGGCGCTGGCGCCCGTGGGATGGGACGCGTCGGCGCACGCCCTCCCCGGGGGCGCGTGGGAGGAGACGCTCCGGCGGTACCTCCTCGGCCAGGCGGCGGCGATGGAGACGCCCCCGACGGAGGGTCTCGGGTCGACGCTCCGCGCGGCGGCGGAGGCGGGCGAGCTCGTGTGCCGGTGGATCGTCACCGGCGGGCCCACCGCGTTGGCCGCGCCGCCGGACGCGAGCGGCGGCGCCCAAGGCGGAGGCGGGTCCGCGGCCGCGCCGACCCCCGCCGCGGCCGCCGCGACGGCCGCGCTCATCGAGGGGTTCCCGCGGCCGGCGGCGGCGCTCTCGGCGCGCGCCGACGCCGAGGCGCTGGCGCGGTGCGAGATTGAACTCTACGCCCTCGCCGGCGACGTCTTCGAGCGGGACCCCAGCGACTCGAGGAGCGGCGCCAAGTCGACCTCGACCTCCGCCGCCGCGGTTCGGGCCCGGCGCGTCGAGGCGACGCGACTCGCCCGCTCGGCGTGCGCGATGCCCGAGGTGCGCGCGGTGCGCCAGGCGGTTCGCGTCCTCGCGCACGAGGACCACTCCCGCCCCCCGGCGCTGAGTAAGCGCGCGGCGGCGGAGGCGGGGAAGGAGGCGGACGCGGTGCCGTACTACGCCGCCGTCGCCGCGGGCGCCGGCGCGTCCGCCGCGGCGTGCGCGAGGCACGCCAAGTGCGTGGACTACGAGACGATCGACGCGCGGTGCGCCGCGGGGGTGTACGCCGTCGCCGAGCTCACCGTCGGCGCCGCCGACGCGCTCGCCGCCGACGCGACGCGTTGCGGACAGCTCGTCAAGGACGCCGGCGCGCCCGACCGAGCGTGCGCGCACAGAGTCTCGAAAAAAATCCAAGCCGCCGCCGCGCTCAGGAACGGACCCAAGGGCGAGGCGAGCAAGGAGACGGGCGCGCTGATCGTGGACGGGCGGCAGTACACGCTGTTCGGGCCGGAGCCGGCGAAGCTGCCGAAGGTGGCGTGGGACGACGGGTGCGCGGTGTGCGGCGGAGACGTCAACGCCGGCGTCGTCCTGCTCTGCGAGGAGTGCGACTCGGAGTACCACTGCGCGTGCCTCGACCCGCCGCTCGAGCGCGTCCCGGAGGGGGAGTGGCGGTGTCCCGCGTGCGTCCGAGGCGACCAGCGCGATACTAACGACGAGGAGGAGGAGGACCTGCGCGGCGTCTCGGCGGACGCCCCGCTCGCGGCGCTGGAAGGGACGAGGCTCGCGGCGGAGGCGGCGGGCACCAACGCGGGGGGGTCCACGCGCGCGAGGGCGGCGAGCGCGCGGAGGTGCCGAGACCTCGCCGCGCGCCTCGCGCGACGCGGCGGGTGGGCGGGCCTGGAGCCCGCGGAGCGGCTCGAGACCGCGCTCGAGCTCGCGCGCCAGTGCCTCGATTGCGCCATGGTGCGCGCGGCGCTCGAGCTCGGGGAGAAGAGAGCCGCGGAGGCGCGCGAGGCGATGCGGCGACACGTCAGGGACTGGGAGAGCTACCGCAAATACGGCGTCGACTCCGCGGAGGCGAAGAAGGCGCAGGACGCCGCGAGGTCGGCCGCGGAGAAGGCGGAGGAGAAGGCCGAGGCGGAGGAGAAGGCGACGCGCGAGGCGGAGGAGAGGGCGAAAAAAGCCGCGGCGGAGGCGGAGGGCGCGGACGACGCGAACGGGTCGCGAGAAGGCGACGCCGACGACGACGACGCCGACGACGACGAAATCGAACGCGACGGCGCCGCGGACGAAACCGACGAGGCCGCCAAACAACAGACCGCCGCGGACGGCGGGAAGCCCGGCGGCACCGGTCCCCCTCCGAAATCGTGGCGCGTGCGCAACGCGGGCTCGCTCGCGGCGCGCGCGGCGGTGCCGCTCGTCGCCGAGGCGGAGGGCCGAGTCCGGTGGCAGGCGCGGTGGCACGAGCTCGAGGCGACGCTGCGCCGGTGCGAGGGGCGCGTCGACGCGCTGGGGTGCGACCGCTCGGGCGCCGCGCACTGGCTCGTCGCGCCGTGGGGGCTCGTCGCGTCGCAGCCCGCGGGCGCTAGCGCGGGGGTCAACGCCGGCGACGGGTTCGGCGGCGCGGGCGGCCGGGGCGAGGGCCACCAGGGGGGCGGCGAGGGACCCGCCGCCTCGGCGTCGGCGAAGAAACGGAAAGCGCGAGAGGGAGAAGAAGACGGCGCGATCGAGGCCGCCGCGTCACCCGGGGCCTTCGCGCCGCCCGCGCCCGGGGCGCCCGCGAGCCCGTCGAAGGAGGCGGCGAGGGCCCCGGCGGCGGGCCCGGACCCCGCCGTCCCGCCTCCGCCGGCGGAGCTTCGTTGGGGCGCGCGCGAGGGCGCGGACCGCGCGCGCGCGTTCGCGGCGGCGCTCGACGCGAAGCTGGAGCGCGAGGGCACGCTCAAGAGCCAGATCGCGCGTCGCTTCGGCGCGGACTCCGTCGCGCCGAAGGAGGCGGAGGAGGGCGAGGAGGGCGAGGAGGCGAAGGACGAGGAGGAGGGCGAGGACGCGTCGGAGGCGTCGGAGGCGTCCGAGCCGGCGTCCGAGGACGAGGAGGAGGCGGCGTTCCTCCCGCCTCTGCGCGAGACGACGCCGGTACCCCCCCGGCCGCCCGACGCGTGGGCGCCGCCGGGGATTTCCGCCGGGGAGATTTCCGCGTCGAAGAAGGATTCTTCCCCCGTCGTCGGCGCGTTCGCGTCGGCGTTCGAGGCGGTCCGCGCGGACCTCCTCGCGACGGACGCCCGCCTTCCCGGCGTTAGCGATGGCGCGTCACTCGGCGGGGGCGCGGACGGCCGCGCGATGTGCCTCGCGCGGGGCTCGAAGGCGCGGCGCGTCGCGTGGCGCGCGTTCGTCGCGCGCGCGACCACCCCGGTGCACCTCGCCATGGCGACGGCGCTCCTGGAGCTCGCGCTCGAGCGCGAGTGGCTCTCCCCCGCGTGGCTCCCGTGGTCCCCCGCCGCGCCCGCGCTCAGGGCGGCGGAGACGGGCGAGCGGCGCCACGCGAAGGCGGCGCTCGGCGCCGTCGCCGCGAGGCTCGCCGCGCTCAAGCGAGCCGTGCAGTGGCCGAAGAGGGCGCGCAAGGAGGCGGCGCCGGCGGCGGAACCCCAACCCAAGCTGACCCGCGAGGAGAGGGGGAGCAGACGCGCGGCGGCCGCCGCCGCCGCGGCGGTCGCGGCGGCCATCGCCGCCTCGGAGGCGGACATGGAGGTGGACGTGGCGAGGGCCGCCGAGCGGGAGGAAGACGCGGGGGATGACGCCGAAATCGACGCCAACGTCCTCAGCGGGTGACGAGAGCGACGTCGACGACGCGAGTACGAAAGAGACGGGACTGTTTTTTCGCGAGAGACGAAAAGGAGTGTGTTCGACGAACGCGCGTGACCCGCGGGAGCGAACGGGGATATGAAAGACCGCGTCGTCGAAAAGCGTCGAGTCATTCGCCGACGCGTCGTCTGTTTTTTCTTCGCGCGCGCTCAAAAAGTCTCTCGTTTTTTCCCCTCGCGAGGATTTTCCTCGCGTCTCTCTTTCTCTCTTCGTAGATTCGTCACGCCGTCAGGTCTCGAAGTCTCCGACCCGGAAGCTGTCGACGATCTCCCGGAGCCTCTCGCTCTCCCTCCGGCTCCCGCCCGGCGCGGCCGCGTGCGCGACGTACAGCGCCCCGTTCACGGGCACGGCGGCGACGGCGACGTACGGCGCGTCGTACTCGGCGTAGAACCGAACGCCCGCGTCGCGTCGCTTCTCGCCTCGCGCGGCGACGGGCCCCGCTTTGACGTCCGCCGTTTTGAGCACGCCGAAGTCGAGGAGCTCTCCCGCGTCGCGGAGCGCGGGCATGCCCGGGGCGAGCGCGACGCTCTCGATCGTCGCTCGCGCCTGCGAGAGCTGGACCTTCTCCGCGGGGGTCTCGGGGGGAAGGGGCCACACGGAGACGCCGACGGTGGGCGCGTCGTCCCCGCGCCCACTCTCCGCCTTGGGCGCGTCCGCGTCTCGCACGACGCGGTAGAGGACGTCGAGGCCGTGGATCTCCTCTTCCCCGCGCGTCAGCTTGACGCGGGCGAGCGCGACGCTCTCGGGGACGGTGAACTGCCAGTCGAGCATGGAGGCGTTGTCGAGCGTCGCGGGGGACTCGGTCCACCGCGAGGCGGGGCGGCGGAGCACCGTCACGCGGCGCAGCTCGCCGTCGGGCGCGGACGACAGCTCGGGACCCTCCGCCGCCGCCGCGACGAAGTCGCCGTCGTTGAAGCGGCGGACGTCGCCCTCGCGAGGCCACGCGGGGGAGGCGCCGCGCGCGAGCGGCGCAACGAGAGCGCCCAGGAGCAACGCCCCGCGTCGCGAGAGCGCGCCGGCGTCCTCCCGAGGCGCGGCGAGCGAGGAGACGCAGACGGAGGCGCAGCGACGGGGGGGCGGGACGCGGCGGGACGGGACGCGAGGCGCGCGCGACGACGCGGAGAGCGCCGCGGGGAGCGCCGCGGGGAGCGCCGCGGGCGCGCGGAGAACGGGCGACATGCGCGAGCGACGCGAGAGACGGGAGCGCGCGCGGGAGTGCGCGCTCGAGCGCGACGCGGGGCGTCGGGGCGTCGTGGCTCGAGCCCCGCTCAAAACGAGGTCCCCGCGTCGCGTCCGAGAAAACTACGATACGTTCGAGCAGTCATCACGAGCAGTTCCCGTACCGCAGCGGTTGTTTAAAAAACCCGCCACTCCACTCGGCCCGCCTGGTCCGTCACTTACTCCACTCGGCCCGCCTGACACCCGTCACTTCGCCCAGCTCGTCTTCGCGCCCATCCCCCCGAACCCTCGCATCTTGTAGTGCTCGTACCGCTCGTGCGCCGGGACCGCCTCGCCCCGCCCCCTCCTCACCCCCGGCGGGGACTCCACCGCGGACCTGTACGCCCTCACCCGCGCGATGGCCCCGGAGCTCCGCCGCTCCAACTCGAGAAGCGACGCGTCCTCGGGAGTCAGCGGCGCGCCCGTGTCGAGGTCCGCGAGGAGCGACCGCGCCGCGTCCAACCGAGCCTCCGCGTACGACGGGGGGTATGCGCGCGAGGGGTACCGGTACCCACGCCGCGAGGAGGCGTCCGCTTCCGACGCGCCGCCCGAAGAAGTCCCGTCGCGGATCGGGATCGGATGATCGGGGGACCGGGCGAACCCTTCCTTCTCGTCCTTCTCCTCGACCCGAGGGACGCGGTTTCGTCCGAGGGACGCCGCGCCCTTCTTCGTCTTCTCGCCTCCGAAGCCGGCGCCGCTCTTCGCCGCGCGCGCGGCGGCGCGGCGCCTCGCCGTCTCCGCGGCGCGCCGGCGCGCCTCCGCGGCGGACGCCTCGGACTTCTTCGTCGGGCGCGGGAGGCCGCGCGCGATCCAATCGCGAGACGACGGCGCGTCGTCGGGTTTTCGTCGCGGCGAATCCGAATCCGAACCCGGCGCGTCGCGAAAACCTTCCTCATCCTCGTCCTCCGAACCCTTCTTCCCCTCGGAGAAGAAGAGCCGCTTATCCGCGGCGGAGATTTCCCCGTGGAACCGCGTGTGCGCGTTGGAGATGAACGGCGTCGAGAACGACAGCGGGTCGCGCCGCGACGCGACGCGGTCCTTCTTTTTCGTCGCAAAGGGACCCCGTCGCTTTCGGTTCGACTCATCGTCCCCCGCGTCGACGCGCTTTTCGTCTCGCGCGGGAAGCGTTTTTTGTCCCCCCCTCGAGGCCCCCTCGAGCGTCGCGGGCGAGGTTTGGGCGCTCGGCGGGTCGGACCTCGCGCCCCCGGCGCCCTCGGGGCGCGACGACGACCACTCGAGCGACGCGCGCGCCCTCGCCGCAATCGCCGCGGCGGTGTTCGGCGGCGGGGGTAGGACGAGGCGCCCCCCGCGCGCCGCCGCCGCGGAACCCCCTTCCGCGTTATTTCCCCGTTGGCCCCGCGCGTCCCGCGCGCCCGCCGCCTCCAGCGCCCTCGCGACGGCCTCCTCCGCCTCCCGCGCCGCCGCCTCGCGCCGGCGGACGCGCGCCTCCGCCTCGTCGTACGCGCGCGCGTCCTCGGGCGTCATCGGCACGCGCCGAGGCGCCCCGAGCGGCGTCGTCGTCGCGGGGGATCGCGGGATCGGCGAGTACTCCGCGGCGGGGCCGGGGCGCGTGTCGTTCGCCTCCGCCGCCAGCCGAAGCGCTTCCCCTCGCGCCCTCGCGTCTCGCGCCGCCGCGACCGCGTCGACGCGCGGCGAACGCGCGAGCGCGCGCCGCCGAACCGCCTCGGGCGTCGGGGGGAGGGCGCCGCCCGACGCGGGGTCGAACGCCGCCGCCTCCCCGCGCCGAAGGACCTCGGCGTGCTTCGCGAGCCTCCGCGCGGCGCGAGACGCGTCGAACGCGTCGAACGCCGCCGCCCGGGAGGCGGCGCCGCGACGACGTTCGACGTCGTCTCCTCCCCGGACCTCGAGACTTTTTACGACGCGTGAAACATCTTCTGAGCCGCGGTCCTCCGCCGGTACTCCGCGGACGTTGTGGAGCGTCTTGACTCGCGCCGCGGCCCTGGTCGCCGCCTCCGCGGCTTGGTCCGCCAACGCCGCGGCTCGCTCCGCGTCGGCGTCGGCGCCGGGGTCGCGCGCGCTCGCGTTCGCGCGCCTGGCGTCCCGCGCCGCCGACGCGGCGCCCGCCGCCGCGAACCGCGCCACCTCCGCGGCGTGAAGCGCGTGCGCCGCCGCCGCGCGCGCGACGAGCTCCCGCGCGCGGGGGTCCGGGTCCTCCCCCGCGCCGTCCGCGGCGACCGCGCGCGCGACCGCGTCGACGGCGTCCTCGGCGGAGGCCCACATCGCGTCCGCGAAGGCGCGGGGCGGCGAGGAGGGGTGGGGGGGCTCGTGACGATGACGCGCGCTCGCGCCGTGCGACAATCGCGAGGAGGAGGAGGAGGAGGCGGTGCGGTGACTCTCCGCCGCGGCGGAGACGACGCCCGCGGCGGCGTCGAGGGCGGCGAGCGCCGCGGGGGAGACGGGGTCGCGACGGGGGTGGGACGCGGGGGAGGCGGCGAGGTGGGCGGGCGGCGACGTCCCGCCGCGACCGGGGGCCGCGCCCGATCGCACGAGCGAGGCGACGACGTCGCGCGGGGGAGCGGACGCCGCGAGCGTCTCCGCGGTCGGGTCGTCGCGCGCGGGCGCGGACGCGCCGTCCGGCGGCGGCGAAGGCGCGGGCGCGGCGCTCGCGCTGCCGTACATCGTCGTCCGCGCGCGGGGAGCGTCGGTGTGAGGCGCGAGCGCGGGCGCGGGCGACCCCCCGTCGACGACGCGCGGTACAGAATTGGACCTGACGACGCGCGAGAGGCGCAGGCTGACCACGACTTCGTCGCAAAATTTTTCCCGCGCCGCGCGCTCGGACCGTCGTCAGATTTGCGCGCGCGCGCGGCGAGACGATGGCGGAGGCGTCGCCGCCCGAGGCGCCGGAGGACGAGGCGCGGCGCGCGCGTCGGCTCGCTCGGTGGGGCCCCGCGCCGTCCGACCCCCCCGCCGGGCCGGACGCGTCGGCGTCCCCGCGGGAGGTGCCGCCTCCCCCGCCCCCGCCGCCCTCCGCGGGCGCGATCGCGCCCACCGCCCCTCCGCGCGAGTCGTCGGCCTCCCCCCCGACCGCCGCGCCCGCCTCCGCGTCCCGGAAGCGCCGCTCGAGGTGGGAGCCCGCGCCCGCGCCCGCGCCCGCGCCGACGACGGCCCTCGCCTCCGCCTCCGGACGCTCCCTCGTCCTGGCGGGCGGCGTCGTCGCGACCCTCCCGGGCGCGCTGCTCCTCCACGACCAGGCGCCCCCTCCCGACGCCCCTCCCGACGTCGCGGCGCTCTACCGCGACCTCGCCGTCGTCGCCCGCGCGTACCTCGCCGGCGCGCCCGTGAACGACGCCGACCTCACCGCCACCGCGATCGGCGCGATCGCGGCCGCCCCGGGAGCCTCCGACGAGAACGCCCGCGACGCGGCGCCGCTCTCGAAGATTTCCGGAGACGGCTTCCCCGATCCCGATCGCGCGTCGGATCCTTCGTACACGGCGCCGGTGTACGACCGCGAGGGCCGCCGCGTGAACACGCGCGATAAGCTGATGCGCGACGAGACGAAGGATCGGCTGGACGCGCTGATCGAGCGCCTGATTCGCCGGTGCCCCGACCACTTCTCGCCCCCCCCCGGGTTTAAGCCGTGCGCCAAGACGCGCAAGATTTTCATCCCGACGCGCGAGCACCCCGGGTACAACTTCTTCGGCCTCATCATCGGCCCGCGGGGGAACACGCAGAAGCGCATGCAGGCGGAGACGGGCGCGAAGATCGCGATTCGCGGGCGCGGGAGCGTGAAGGAGGGGTCGTTCGGGGACGAGGGCAGCGACGAGCCGATGCACGTGCTGATCACCGCCGAGACGGAGGAGTCGGCGGAGGCGGCGGCGGAGATGGTGCGCGAGCTCCTCGTCGTCGTCGACGACGAGAACAACCAACACAAGAAGCTCCAGCTCCGCGAGCTCGCGGCGTTGAACGGCACGCTCAGGGACACGGACGCGGACCGGAGGGCGTTCGAGCTCCTGGAGAAGGAGCGCGAGACGCTCGCGGCGACCCACGCGGTCCCGGAGGCGACGCGCGAGGCGATGGAGCGGCAGTACGCCAAGGACGTCGCGATCGTCGAGGCGGCGCGGGGCGGCGACGAAAAACCGGCGGCGGAGACCATCGACGCGCAGTACGGCGCGTTCCTCGAGGAGATCGGCGTTCGAAAAGGCGACGTCGGCGAGCGAAGCGCGGCGGGTGGTGGTGCGCCCGACGGGGGATCAGGATCGGCCGCGGGTGAGGGTGCGCATCACGGTCTGGTTCACGGTCTTCGCGTGCGCACGGTGGAGGAGGAGGACCGGTGTAAGCTCTACGTCGGCAAGCTCCCCCCGTACGCGGACGCGAATCTGCTGACTTCGGTCTTCGGCGGCTTCGGCGCGATCGAGAAGATCGACGTCATCCCCGACCGCGAGCGAATGGCGCCGTGTAAGGGCTTCGCGTTCGTCTTGTTCGCCTCCGAGGCGGCGGCGCGCGCCGCGGCGCTCGCGACGAACCGCGTCGTCCAGTTCGACGGGCGCGCGCTGGACGTCCGCGTCAAGGCGGACCCCAGACCGCCGCCGACGGAGCGCCGCGAGGGGTCCGAAGCCGCCGCCGCCGCCGCCGCCGGCCCCGGCGGACTCGGACTCGGACTCGGACTCGGACTCGCGCCGCCGCCGGTCTCGGTCGTTCCCGATCACTCTAAGCTGTACTTGGCGCACCTTCCCGCGCACTTCGGCGCCGAGGAGCTTCGGCTGATGCTGGAGCCGTACGGCTCGCCGAGCGAGTGCGTCGTCGTGACGGACAAGGACACGGGCGCGAGCCGAGGCTTCGGGTTCGCGAGGATGGCGGACGACGCGGAGGCGGCGAAGGTCATCGCGAGGCTCAACGGCGAACCGCTCGAGGGGAAACCGCTCATCGTGCGCGTGAAAGGACCGCCCAGAAACGCGAACGCGAACGCGGGGATGACGATGGGGGCGCCGGGGTACGCCGCGTCGGCGTATTCCGCGGCGCCGCCGCCGCCGGGGATGATGTTCGCGGGATCGCACCTCTCTCATCATCCCCCGCCCGTCGGGACGTTCGGGGCGGCGCCGGCGGGGGCGCCGATGCCGCCGCCGTACGGGGCGGGCGGGGCGTACGCACCGCCCGGGCAGCAGGTGGCCCCGTACGCGATGGGGGTGCCACCGCCGCCGCCCGGGTTCGAGCCCGGGGGGGCGGCGGCGGGCGGAGGCGGAGGCGGAGCCGGGGGGGGCGCCGGGGGAGAGGTGGCGGCGGCGGCGGCGGCGGCGGCGGCGTACTCGGCGTACGCCGCCGCCGCGGCGGAGGTGGCGGCGAGCGACCCGGCGCTCGCGGCGGCGGCGGCGGAGGCGGACCCCTACGCCGCGTACATGATGCAGATGGGACGCGGGATGTACGCGCCGCCGGTGGGGATCCAGATGGGGGATCCCAACGCCGCGCCGCCGCCGCCGCCGCCGCCGGAGTGACGAGGAAGAGGAAGAGGCAGGCCCCTTTGGGGGCAAAAGAGAGAGCAGGTGTGGGGAGTGGAGAAACGGCGCGGTTGACTCTCACGACGAGTTGTTGGCTGATGTGAAAACAAAAAGAAAAAGGGCGGCGCCGCCTCGGCTCGCTCGCGCTTCGGTCCTCCACGCGCCTCCGCCGTCGCGCGCACTTCCCGCCGCGCGGCGTCGAGGCGTTCGCGCGTCGCGGGAGCGGACACCCTCGCGTCGCGTCGGCGCGTCTCGCGGATCGCGCGTCGCCCTCGGGTTCGCGGGTCTCGGGCGCGCGATTCGCCGCGATGCCGTACCGAGGGAACCCGAAACCGAAGAAGGAGAAGCACGCGCCGCTGGAGGATGCGATCGCGAACGACGCGCTGGCCCAGGGCAAGGGCCGGACGAAGAAGCGCGAGCGGCAGCCCGAGGATGAGTTCATGACGGAGGCGATGAGCAACAAGGTCCTCCTCCAGGCGCGGAAGCAGCTCGAGGAGGTGGAGGGGGAGGAGCGCGCCGGCGGCGGCGGCGGCGGCGGCGACCGCCCGTCCGCCACCCCCACGCTCGGCCGCGCGCTCATCCAGGCCGCCGCGAACGACGACTCCGACGCCGAGGACGACGACGACGCGATGGAAGACGGCGGCGGGGCCCGCCGCGCCGCCTTCGGCGACTCGGACGACGACGCCGACGTCGGGGAGGACGCGCGCGGGTCTCGGGGACGCGGTCGCGGCCGCGGCGGCGACGAGACGGAGGAGTACGAGGAGATCGAGATCTCCCCCGAGGACGAAGCCGCGCTCGCGGCGTTCATGGAGCCGAGGAAGGCCGCGAACGAGCGCACGCTCGCGGACATGATCCTCGAGAAGATCGCCGCGAAGGAGCGCGGCGAGGGCGGCGAGGGCGGCGAGGGCCCCGGGCGGCGCGACGGGGACGACCGCCGCCCGGCCCCCGACGGCGTGGACGAGAAGGTGGCCGAGGTGTACAGGCAGGTCGGCGACCTCCTCCGCCGGTACACCGTCGGGAAGATCCCGAAAGCCTTCAAGATCATCCCCGCCCTGGCGAACTGGGAGGAGGTTCTGTACCTCACCAACCCGGACAAGTGGAGCCCGCACGCGATGTACCAGGCCACGCGGCTGTTCGCGAGTAACCTCAACGCGAAGATGGCGCAGAGGTTTTACTCGCTGGTGCTCTTACCGCGCGTGCGGGACGACATCGCGGAGCACAAGAGGCTGCACTTCGCGCTGTACCAAGCCCTGAAGAAGGCGACGTTCAAACCCGCGGCGTTTTACAAGGGGATCCTGATCCCGCTGTGCGCGAGCCGGACGTGCACGCTTCGGGAGGCGGTGGTGTTGAGCTCGGTACTCACGCGCGGGTCGATTCCGATGCTCCACTCCGCCGCCGCGCTGCTCAAACTCGCGGAGCTTCCGTACGCGGGGACGACGAGCTTCTTCCTTCGCGTGTTGCTCGACAAGAAGTACGCGCTGCCGTTCCGCGTCATCGACGCCCTGGTGGACCACTTCCTGAGGTTCCGCAAGGAGACGCGCGCGTTGCCCGTGGTGTGGCACCAGTCTCTGCTGTGTTTCGCGCAGCGGTACAAGCGCGAGATTCGCGCCGAGGACAAAGTCGCGCTCCGCAAGCTCGCGGACGCGCAGCACCACTACCAAATCGGGCCGGAGGTGAAGCGCGAGCTCGCGCAGGGCCGGAGCCGGGGGGAGGTGGACCCGGAGGAGGAGGCCGCGAGAGCGGCCGCGGAGGCCGCCGAGGGCGCGAGAAGAAGGGGGCATTCGGCGTCGGCATTATTCGCGGGCGCGGCGAAGTCGTCGTCCGCGCCGAGTAGAGCCGCCAAAGAGAACCCGAGGGATATGCCCGAGGTGGCGATGCTGGACGACGACGCGTATTAGCGACGAGCGCGACGGGACGCGCGACGGGACGGGACGCGAGACGGCGAGGCGATACGGGCGCGGCGTCGCGGCGCGGACGCGCGCGAGGAGAGGTGACGTGATGAGCGTGAACGTTTGTTGAAGTTTCGTTATTCGAGAATCTGCGTACTTTTCGTCGCGGGTCGTCAAGATGGGCGACCGACCCGTTGTGTCCGGTTGTGAAATCTCCGCGCCCCTCCTCGCGCGAGCAGAGACGCGCGCGCGACCTCGCGCCGCGCATTCGTGCGCCTTCGCGATGGCGCTCGATGGGTACACGAACAATAAAGTCATGATGGGTGCGTCGCAGGCGGCGCGCGCACGACCCGCGTCGCGTCGCCCCCGTCGCGTCCCCTCGCCCGTCCCCCACGCTCATGACTGACGCGCGTCGGACGCCCCGCCCGCGCCCCAACCCCCGCTTCCTCAAGGCAACTGGCTCGAGGACCGCGACCAGGCCCCCCTGTTCGACACGACGCAGCGCGTCACGCCCAAGTCCGTCGCGCGCCACTCCGCGTACTCCACCTCGAGCGCCTCCGTCGGCGCGTTCGACGCCCCCGCGCCGCGCGGCGCGATCCCGCGCCGGGCGATGGTGACCGAAACCGTCGCGCTCGCGGCGAGCCTCTCGCGCGCCTCCGCGCCGCTCCCCTCATCCGAACCACCCCTCGGCCGCGACGCCACGACGTACGCGCGCGATTTCGCGCGCGTTCGCGCCGCCGCGCCGCCGCGCGCCGCCTTGGGCGCCTCCTCCCGCGATTCCCCGCGCGCCGTCGGCGGGCACTGGGCGGCGTCGCCGCTCGAGATGAACCCCGCCGCGTTTCGCGTCGTCGAGGGCACCCGCCGCGACTTCGCCGACGACGGATCCATCACGACCGGCTTCGTCGCCGGCGGACGGAGCGGCGCGCGGGGACCCCTGACGAGGCACGCGGAGGAGAGCGGCGCGCGGGACGCGCCCAGCGTGTGGGCCGACGAGTTCGCGCACGGACGGTGAGTGGGTAATACGTTTTCATATACGTCTGTCTACCAACCGACGCCCGACTCCCCGACGACGCCCCGGACATATCTTCACGCCTCGGGCATCTTGTCCTCACTTAGAGGAGAAGGGGCCGAACGGCACGGCGAGCGACAGCGAGGCGAACGGCCCGGCCCTCGCGCGCGTCTCGGTTCCCTCGCGCTCGCTCGCGTTCCTCCGCCTCGCCCGGTTGGCGAGCGCCGACGTCGGGGGCCGCCTCCTCGCGAATTTGGAAACCTTCTCAAACGCCGCCGCCACCGCCTCCTTGGGATCGAAGGCGCTCCACGCCAGCGTGATGGACGCGGCGCGGCTCGCCTTCTTCCCCTTCTTCCCCTTCTTCTTCTTCCCCTTCTTGTCCTCCTCCTTCTCGTCGATGTCGCCGTACTCGTCGTAGTCGTCCTGCGCCTCGGGCGCCATGGACGCCGCGAGCGCCCTCGCCTCCGCCTCCGCCTCCTCGCGCGACCGCCGCTTCACGCCCTCCTCGAGCGCGTCCTTGAGGTCCAGGTTGTAGTATCGCCACGCGCGCTCCCAAATCTCGTTGTGCCGCTGCATCTGCGCGTACAGCCTGGGGTGCTGGGACTCGAGCTCCTCCGCGGTCGGCGCCTCGAACGTCTCCCCGCGCCACCCGGGCATCTGCCACTCCGTGCCCTCCTGATACACCACCGGGTCTTGGTGCAGCGTGAACCCGCGACGCATGAGGGTAACCTCCGAGTCGGGCTTGTACTTGAACATGCGCGCCCGCTGCGCGACGTCCAGGGCGTTGTTCATCGCGCCCCAGCTCTCCTCCCTACCGCACACGCCCGTGAACGACCCCAGGTATTGGTCGTCCTTCCACTCGCCGTACTCGACCGCGCCCGAGTTGAAAAACTTCACCCCGCACCCGCTCTGCGAGTTGTTGTCCCAGTTGCCGAAGTACGTCGCGCGATCGTTGGCCCAGTAGTAGACGCCGTACCCGTGCATCATGCCCCACTTGAAGTGGCCCTCGTAGCGGTCGCCGTCCGCGAACACGAAGCACCCGAGCTTGTCCACCTGGCCCTCCTCGGAGACCAAGCCCTCGTAGCTGCGACGGGGGAGGGAAGGGGGGGGGGGAGCGAAGGTGAGAAGGAGAAAAAGCGCCGCTGTTTTCCGAGGCACGTCTCACGAGACAGGCGTTTGTTTACAGCGGAGATGGCGCGCACCGCCGCGACGGGCTCCGGTCGGGAGGAAAAGCGCTCGAGCTCGTGCGGGTTCGCGGTCCGTCGAACGCCGCGGGGGGGCGCGAAGGGACGCGCGCGGCGCCGCCGCGATCGCGCGGCGGGCGAGACGGGGCGGGCGGACGTGCGGCGCGCGACGCCGATCGCGCGTCGCGTCGTCGCGCGCGCGCGACCGGCGCGGGGAGAGCCGGATGGATAATCAACCCTAAACCTCTGCAGAAAGCGAGGTCGTTGGCGGCCGCGCGACGGACGCGGGTCGGGGGGGCGGGCACGCACTGTCCGCCATCGCCGAACACGATGGAGTCCCACGTGTAGTTGCGGTGGAAGGGAGGGGGGATGGCGGACGGCATTGCGTCGTCGCGCGGTGAACCACCGAGCGCGCGCCGGCGCGGTGGAGTGTGTGCTCTCGCGATTGCGCTTTCCGCGAAGGAAGTGAGAAAATCGGATATGCATCAGCGCAGCAGCCGGGGAAGGCGACCGACGGAAAACTGTGACTGATATCTTTGTCGTGAACGTCGAATATTTTTTGTGCGACTGCGTTTCATAGAGCTGTGATTTTTTGTCTCGACTCGCTCGCCTCTGTGATGCCGCGCACGCTCCGAGCCCGCCCGGCACTGAGCCTCGCGCCTTCCGGCGACGTCGCACTCGCATTCAGTCTTCGATGCTTCGCCTCGCCACCGCGCGCGTCGCGCGCCAGCTCGCCCGTCGCACGGCGCCCGCGTTCAACGCCGGCGCCACGCGTTCGTACGCCGAGGGGGGCGACATCGTGAAGGATGTCTTCCTGGAGCAGCAGAAGCAGTTCCGCGCGCTCCTGGACGCGACCAAGGACCTCGAGGTGCCCGTCGGCGGCGACCGCGCCGCCATCAAGGCGTACGCGGAGCAGCGCAAGGCCATCATGGCGAAGGTACGCGCGCGAACCGACCCTCGTCTCGACGCTCGCGACGCGCCGGCTCGCGCCGGAACCGGGCGCCCGAGCGCGTCGCGTCGACCGTTCCAATCGCCGCGGGCGCGGGACTGTTTGTTACGACGGGGCAGCAGCCTAGGGTTTTTTTCCCCCGCCCTCGACGCGGGCGCGAAGGCGCGGATCGCGTCGCGGGAGACCCGAGGGGACCCCCGCGCCGAGTCCGCGAGCGCGGTCACGAGCCCACCGCGCGCCGCGCGCGTCGAACCCGCGCCGCGCGCCCGTCCGTTCGCGCACGCGCGGCGCCCCCTCGAGGGAGCGATCGCGATCGCGACGCCCCGAATCGGCACCGACGCGTACGCGCGGTCGATCCGTAGGTCCCCCGCCTCCGCCTCCCGACGCGGCCCCCTGACCCTCCCACCTCCTCTCCTCCCCC
>MDSW01113274.1_pt1 | contig 17424 bp, 24 predicted proteins | sample 811171 | NCBI WGS metagenome assembly MDSW01 (sample SAMN05326641, study PRJNA326480) | marine metagenome | isolation source: seawater | place: Atlantic Ocean: North West | collected 2012
AATAAAAAATATGCTTTCATTAAAAGAATCTTTAGCGGTTTTAAGAAAAACTAATGCTCTTTTAGATGGGCATTTTATTTTGTCATCGGGTTTACATTCATCTAAATATATTCAGTGTGCAAAATTATTAAGTTTTCCTCATTTATCCAATAAAATATGTATTTCATTGAGTAAAAAAATTAATAAAAATTTCAAAAAAATTGATTTAATTTTATCTCCTGCCATGGGTGGAATAGTAATAGGATACGAAATGGGTAAACTATTAAAAAAAGAAACTATATTCTGTGAACGCGTTAACAAAAAATTTAATTTGAGAAGAGGTTTTAATATAAAAAAAAATTCAAAAGTTTTAATAGTAGAAGATGTCATAACAACTGGAAAATCTAGTTTAGAGTGTTTTAAATTAATAAAAAAGGCTAAAGCCAAACTTTTAGGTTTTGCATGTATAATTGATAGATCAAATAAAAAAACGCTTAAAATAAAAAATAAAAAAATAATTTCTCAAATTAAAATTGATGTACCAAGTTTTAAAAAGAAAAATTTGCCTCCTTTTTTAAAAAAAATTCCAGTAACAAGTCCTGGTAGTAGGCATTTAAAATGATAAGACTTGGAGTAAATATCGATCATATAGCTACTGTTAGAAACGCAAGAGGCGAGAATCATCCAGATATTATATTATCAGCAAGATATGCAATGAAATATGGGGCTGATTTAATTACAGTTCACTTAAGAGAAGATAGACGTCATATTAATGATAAAGATTTAAAAAATTTATCTAAATTTAAAAAAATCCCTATAAATCTTGAAATAGGTGCAAATAAAAAAATGTTAAAAACTGTTCTAAAATATAAGCCCAATTATATTTGTCTAGTTCCTGAAAGAAGGAAAGAAATTACAACAGAAGGTGGTTTAAATTTATCGAAAAATAAAAAAAATCTAAAAAATATTGTTAAAATACTTAATGATAAAAAAATTAGAACCAGTTTATTTATCAATCCTACTATAAAAGATATAAAATTTTCTAAATATATCGATACCCGATGTATAGAATTACACACAGGTAAAATATCTAGGTTAATTAAAAATAATAAAAATTACACAAATGAGCTAAACAAAATTATAAATTGTACTAAATTTGCGACATCTTTAGGTATAGAAGTTCATGCAGGTCATGGAATGGACTATAAAACTGCAAAAATATTAGCTAAAGTAAAAGAAATTAAAGAATTTAACATAGGTCATTTTATAATTGGAGAGTCAATTTTTTTTGGATTAAGAGAAATCATTAAAAGATTTAAAAAAATTTGTAAATGATATGAATATTTTAGGCAACGGTGTTGATATAGTTAGCAATTCCAGAATCAAAAAATCAATAAAAAACGATAAATTTATTAATAGAATTTATTCAATTAATGAAATAAATGAATCAAAAAAAATAAAAAATAAAGCTAATTTTTTTGCGAAAAGATTTGCTGCTAAAGAGGCTTTTGCTAAATCTTTAGGAAAGGGCTTTAGAAATGGATTAAATTATAAAGATATATCGGTAAAAAATAATAGATTTGGGAAACCTGAAATTCTTATAAATTATAAAATTAGGTTAATTTTAAAAAAAATTTTCAAAATTAATAAATTTAAAATATATCTCTCTTTATCTGATGAAAAAAAACATTCAATAGCTTTTGTAATTATAAATAAAATTTAATATGAAAAAATTTATTATAGAAAATACAAAAACATTATTTTATGCATTAATTATTGCTATTTTTATAAGATCTATATTTATACAACCATTTTACATACCATCATCATCTATGGAACCAAATTTACTTGTTGGAGATAGATTGTTTACAACAAAATTCACTTATGGTTATAGCAAGCACTCATTCCCGTTTAGTCCACCAATTTCAAATAGTAGAATTTTTTTTAAGGAACCTTCTAGAGGAGATGTTATAGTCTTTAAAACACCAGCAGATAATAGAACCGACTATATAAAAAGATTAATAGGTTTACCCGGTGATCAAATTCAATTTATTGATGGAGATTTATACATAAACAATAATCAAATTTTAAAAACTATTGTTAAAAAAAAAGATAAAATTTTTTGTGGAAATCAAAAAATTGTTGTTAATACTTTTCAGGAAAAACTTCCTAATGGAAAAACTTATTTAGCTTCATATAGTATAAATAATAGCTATTTAAATTCAGATAAATTTAATGTTCCTGAAAACCACTATTTTTTTTTGGGTGATAATAGAGATTGTTCAAAAGATAGTAGATTTTTATCAGAAGTAGGCTACGTACATAAAAATAACTTAGTTGGAAAGGCAAGAATACTTTTTTTTTCATCTAACCCAAAATTAGGAAGTATAATTTTTTTTTGGAAATGGAATGAAATTTTAAGAACAAATAGATTTTTCAAAAAAATTAATTAATGTTAAAAAAAATTACCAAACTTCAGGAAATAATAAAAGTAAATTTCAATAATACAAATTTATTAATTGAGAGCATGACTCATAAGAGTTTTGATAAAAAAAATAATTATGAAAAATTAGAATTTTTAGGTGACAGGGTATTAGGTCTTACAATTTCAAAAAAATTAATTGATTTGTATCCCAATGAAAAAGAGGGAATATTAGATAAAAAACTTGCCTCACTAGTTAACAAAAACATTTGTTTTGAAGTAGGTAAAAATTTAAAATTACACGATTATATTCAAGTAGGAAAACAAAATTCAGATAAATCTTCAATCCAAAATAAAATTATTTCAGATGCATGTGAAGCATTAATTGGTGCCGTTTATCTTGATAAAGGTTTTGAATATACAGAAAAATTTGTACTTAAGATTTGGAAAAATTTTATCTCTAACTCTAAAATTTTAGAAATAGACCCTAAAACTAAACTTCAAGAATATTCTTTAAAGAAATATAAATCTTTACCTGTTTATAAATTAATTTCTAATACTGGTCCAAGACATAAACCAAAATTTAAAGTTGCTGTGAAGATTAAAAATTATGATTATATAGAAGCAACTGGTAATTCAAAAAAAAATGCTGAACAATCAGCAGCAAAAGCTTTTTTACAAGTTATAAATCAAAAATGAATTGGCAAGATACAGGATTTTTAATCAACAAAAATAGATACAATGAAAATTCAATAATTGCAGAATTTTTTACTGAAAGTTATGGAAAAGTTTCAGGCCTGATTTTTGGTGCAACATCAAATAAAATAAAAAAATATCTTTTAATAGGAAATAATTTTCATATAAATTTTAATTCAAAAAATGTTAATAAGATCGGCTATTTTAATATTGAAATAAATAATTTGAATACACCAAAATTTCTTGATCACAAAAAAAAGCTTTACTGTTTGCTATATTGTATGAGCTTAGTTAAATTTTTAACGGTGGAAAATCAAGAAAATAAAAATATTTATTTTTTGCTTGAAAACTTTTTTAATATTTTAAAAAAAAAAGATTGGATAAAAAAATTTCTTTTTTGGGAATTAGATTTTTTTAAAAATATTGGTTATGATATTAATTTTAATGACTATGTATCAAAAAAACTTATTAATGGTAATTTTGAATATATTTCTAATGCTAAAAATTCTAATCGATCGATACCTAAATTTCTAATCGACAAAAATCAAAACCCAATAAATGAAACTGATCTATTGAATGGATTTATTTTAATTGGTGATTATTTAGAAAAAACAATTCTTAAACCTAATAATATCAATTTTCCAAATTCTAGATTAGAATTTTATAATCAAATTAAATGAATTTTATAAATCTTTAATTATTTTATCAGCAAAATATGTAACAATTGCATTTGCTCCAGCTCTTTTAAATGCTATTAGACTTTCCATTATACTTCTTTCGTCTATAATTCCTTTTTTTATCCCATTCATTATTAAACTATATTCACCAGAAACTTGATATGCAAAAACTGGTATTTTAAAATTTTCTTTAATTAAGCTTATAATATCCAGATATGGTAGACCTGGTTTTACCATTACCATGTCAGCTCCCTCTTTAATATCCAGACTAACTTCTCTAATTGACTCTATTTTATTTTTATAATCCATCTGATAAGTTTTTTTATCACCTTTTAAACTTTTGTTTGATCCAACAGCATTTCTGAAGGGTCCATAAAAACTTGATGCATATTTAACCGCATATGATAATAGCTGAACATCTTTAAAATTTTTTTTATCTAAAGATTTACGTATTTTACCTATTCTTCCATCCATCATATCAGATGGAGCAATGATATCACATCCCATTTCAGCCTGAAGTAAAGATTGTTTGATTAAAATTTCTATTGTTTCATCATTTAATATTTTATTTTTTTTGATAATTCCATCATGGCCATGTGATGTATATGGATCTAGAGCAACATCACACATTATTCCTATTTCATTTTTATATTTTTTTTTGATAAATCTTAATGCTTTACATATTAAATTATTTTCATTTAATGCTTCAGACCCAATGTAGTCTTTGACATTTGATTTAGTGTAGGGAAAGAGTGCGATCATTGGAATTTTATTTTTTACTGCTTTATCAAGAATTAGTGGTAATTTATCAACACTATATCTATAAACTCCCGGTAAGTTTTTTATTGATTGCCTTTTATTTTTTCCATCCATTATAAATATAGGTAGGATTAAATCATTAACTGATAAATTACTTTCCTCTGTTAATCTTCTAATCCAATCAGTTTTTCGATTTCTTCTAAGCCTTAAATTTGGATATTTACCAGTGATAATCATTCTCAAGTATTTTTTTATATGCGACAATAGTTATATGTAATATAAATATAAATAAAGTATTTATTTATCACATGGGAAGTATAACTCAAATAAACAAATCTTCACCGACTGAATTCATTAGTGATTTTCATAAATTAGATATTAAGTTTGATATAAATAAACTAAGGCAAGCTTGCAACCAGGTTTTGAAAATTAAAGGCTTCGATACTAGTTTAGGAATTCCTCATTTTGCAGCCATACCTTTAAACCAAATCCCTGGAGACCCGGACTCTATTAAAGGAAGTAAAGTTAGAGGTGTATATTGGACAAAACCTGACTCAACAGGCAAAGAAGTTTCTAGAGACGTTAAAATTGATGAGAGTAAATATACTGAATTTTTAAAAGAATTTGATCATACTTATTTTAGGGAAGTTTATGATCAATTAACAAAAAAATATAAATTAGGTAGATTAAGATTGCTTTTAAAGGAACCACGTTCCACTTTAAGCTGGCATAGAGATCCTGAGCCAAGATTACATATTCCTATATATACAAATCCAGGTGCAATAATGGTCATAGATAAAGCAGCACACCATATGCCTGCAGATGGATCTGTTTGGGTTACAAATAACTTAAAATATCATAATGCATTTAATGGTGGTGAAGAGAATAGAGTTCACCTAGTAGCATGTATATTAAATTATAAATTTAATTAATTTGAAAAAAGTATTCATTGCATCTGATCACGCTGGATATAAACTAAAAAATGAAATCATAAAAAAGTTTTCAAAAAAAATCATTTTCTCTGACTTAGGAACTCGAGATGCTAAAATTTCAGTTAATTATCCTGATTATGCCCATAAATTAAGTAAATCTGTTTCTAAAAATCCAAAAAATATAGGAATTTTGGTTTGTGGGTCAGGTGTTGGCATGTCAATGGCCGCCAATAGACATAAAAAAATAAGAGCAGCATTATGTTATTCAGTCAATAATGCTAAATTATCTAGATTGCATAACAATGCAAATATCATTACATTGGGAGCAAGATTGATTAAAAAAAATATTGCTTTTAAATGTATAAATGTCTTTTTAAGTACTAAATTTGAAGGAGGCAGGCATATTAAAAGAATAAAAAAAATTTAATTTAATATTATTTTTTATGTCTAGTGAAGATAAATATATTAACACAAATTATAAAGATTTTTTTGAGAGAAGCTTGTCAGAAACAGATCCCGATCTTTTCAAAGCTATAAATAATGAACTAATAAGACAACAAAATCATATAGAATTAATTGCTTCTGAAAATATTGTTTCACAAGGAGTTTTAGAGGCTCAAGGATCCGTATTAACTAATAAATATGCAGAAGGATATCCAGGAAAAAGATATTATAATGGATGCGAACATGTAGATGTTGCTGAAAATTTAGCTATTGAAAGATTAAAAAAATTATTCAATTGCAAATTTGCTAATGTTCAACCACACTCCGGAGCTCAAGCTAATGGAGCTGTTTATTTAGCATTATTAAAACCTGGAGATACAATAATGGGAATGAGTTTAAATTCAGGTGGTCATTTAACTCATGGTTCTAAAGCATCAATATCTGGTAAATGGTTTAATTCTATAGCATATGATGTTGATGAAAAAAGTGAATTAATTAATTATGACCAAGTAGAAAAAATAGCCTTGGAAAACAAACCAAAATTAATTATTGCAGGTGGAAGTGCATATTCTAGATTAATAGATTTTAAAAAATTCAGAAATATTTGTAATAATGTGGGTGCATATTTTATGGTAGATATGGCACATTTTTCAGGATTAGTTGCCGGAAAGGGATATCCAAATCCAATTGAATATGCAGATGTGGTTACATCAACTACCCACAAAGTTTTTAGAAGCGCTAGAGGTGGAATAATTTTAACTAATGATGAAAGTTTAAGTAAAAAAATTAATTCAGCAGTTTTTCCAGGATATCAGGGTGGACCTTTAATGCATATAATTGCAGCAAAGGCTGCTGGATTTCTTGAAGCACTTAAACCAGAATTTAAAGAATATATAAAATCAGTATTAGCGAATGCTAAAATTTTAGCTGAAACATTAAAAAATAATGGATTTAAAATTTATTCCGGTGGAACAGATACACATCTGATGTTGGTTGATCTAAGACCATTTAATGTTAAAGGTAATTTAGCAGCAGAAAGTTTATCAAGAGCTAACATAACATGTAACAAAAATGGAATTCCTTTTGATACTGAAAGTCCTATGGTAACATCAGGTATAAGACTAGGCACTCAAGCTGCTACTACCAGAGGATTTGGTTTAAAAGAATTTGAAAAAGTAGGTAATTTAATTAAGAAAACAATCAAAGGTTTGTCAGAAAATCCAACTGACAATTCTAAAATAGAAGATGAAGTTAGAAAGGAAGTTGTCGAACTATGTTCAAAATTTCCTATTTATAAACATTTAAGATAAAATTATTATGATTTGTCCAATTTGTAAAAAAGGTGAAACCTCAGTAGTTGACTCAAGACCTACTGAAGATGGAACATCCATTAGAAGAAGAAGATTGTGTGTATGTGGACAAAGATTTACAACTTTTGAAAGAGTGCAATTCAGAGAATTGGTAGTAATAAAAAAAAATGGAAGAAAGTCATCTTTTGATAGAGAAAAACTTTCTAAATCTATTTATATTGCTTTAAAAAAGAGACCAATAGATACTGACACTGCTGAAAAATTTATTACTAATATTTCAAGAGCTTTAGAAGAATTAGGTCAAAGTGAAATAACATCTACCACTATAGGTACCATGGTCATGGATGGTTTAAAAGATTTAGATCCTGTTGCATACGTGAGATTTGCCTCTGTTTATAGAAATTTTAGAGAGGAAAAGGATTTTGTTCAATTTGTAGACAAAATTGATGTCTTTAAAAAAAGGTAATTTTTCAAGTAGAGAAAACTATTATATGAAACTTGCTTTAAATCTAGCAAGGGAAAGAATTGGTTTAACCGGAAAAAATCCATCTGTAGGATGTGTGATAGTTAAAAACAATGAAATTATTTCTCAAGGACAAACCTCTTTAAATGGCAGACCTCATGCCGAATTCAATGCAATAAAAAAATGTAAAAAAGACATAGAAGAAAGTGAAATTTATATTTCACTGGAACCTTGCTCTCATTACGGTTTAACACCACCTTGCACAAATGAAATTATTAAATCAAAAATAAAAAAGGTTTTTTATTCAATTGATGACATTGATGCAAAAACAGCAAAAAAAGCTATTTCTGTTTTAAAAAATAAAAAAATTATCGTTAAAAAAAATTTACTGTATAAAGAAGGAAATAAAATTTATAAATCATATTTTTTTAATAAAAAAAATAATTATCCATATACCATTGGGAAAATTGCATGCTCAAGAGATTTTTTTACATCATCACTAAAAAAGAATATTACTAACTATTTTAGTAGGCAATTTTCACATTTATTACGTTATAGAAATCAAGGTATTCTTTTATCATCGAAAACAATTAATTTAGATAATTCAAAATTAACATGTAGACTTTTGGGCCTAGAAAAATATTCACCAAAAAGATTTATATTGGATAAAAATTTAAATATTAAAATTAATTCATATGTTTTGAGATCAGCAAGAAAAATTAAAACATATATTTTTTTTAATAAAAGTAATAAAAAAAAAGAAAAAATATTAAAAAAATTTGGTGCAAAACTTATAAAATGCAAAATTAATAATTACAATATGATTAATTTAAAAGAAATTCTTATAAAAATTAAAAAATTAGGTATAAATTATTTGCTTGTAGAAGGTGGAAATAAATTAACAACAAGTTTTGTTGAAAATAATTTATTTAATGAATTTTATTTGTTTAAAAGTAATTCAAAATTAGGATCAATTGGTAAAAATGATATATCTGCCTTAATAAGTAAACTTAATCGTAACTTTAACAACAAAAAAAATATTAATACATATCTGGATAAAGAGTCGGTTTTAAATTATTACTAACAAATGTTTAATGGAATTATTTTTCATCAAGGGGTTATAAAAAAAATTAAAAAAAGAAATAAAGGCATAAACCTTTTTTTAAGTTCTAAATTTAAAATATCAAATAAAAATCTTGGTATGTCAATTTCTTGTGATGGAGTATGCTTAACATTAATTTCATTTAAAAATGGATTATTAGAATTTTATCTATCTAATGAAACTCTAGATAGATCTAAATTTAAAAAAAGCATAGTTGGTGATAAGATTAATTTAGAATTACCAATTAAATTTGGCGATAAAATATCAGGACATTTATGTCAGGGCCATGTTGATACAGTTGCAACTGTTAAAAATATCGTAAAAAAAGATAAATCTTACATATATGATTTTCTAATATCATCTAAATACAAAATGCATTTAGTTGAAAAAGCTTCTATTTTGATAAATGGTGTATCTCTGACTCTATCAAAAATTACTAAAAGTGGCTTTCAAATATGGATTATTCCTCATACATTAAAGCTCACTAATTTATCTGATTTAAAACTAAAAGATCTTGTAAATATAGAAATTGATATTTTATCAAAATATGTAAAAAAATTTATAAATGAAAAAAAATAAATTTAGCTCTATAGAAAGTATTATACTTACTGCAAAAAGTGGTGGTATGTATATACTTGTAGATGATGAAAATCGAGAAAACGAAGGTGATATAGTATTTTGCTCATCAGACGTTTCTTCTACTAAAATTAATTTTATGGCTAAATATGGTAGAGGTTTAATATGTTTAGCCCTTAGTAATAATCAAGCAAAAAAATTAGATTTAAATTATATGTCTCCTGTAAATCAATCGAGAAACCAAACTGCATTTACAGTTTCAATAGAAGCTAAAAAAGGTATTACAACTGGGATTTCTGCTAAAGACAGATCAAGAACTATAAAAGTGGCTACAAAAAAAAATGTTAAAAAAAATGAAATTATTAGTCCTGGTCATGTTTTCCCTATAATTTCAAAAGATGGGGGTGTACTAGTGAGAGCCGGCCACACCGAAGCTTCAGTAGATATTTCAAAACTAGCAAGAAAAAATAATTCTGCAGTTATTTGTGAGATCATGAATGAAGATGGTACAATGGCTAAAGGTGATCAGCTTATAGCATTTGCAAAAAAACATAAATTAAAAATAGGTAGAATTGACGATTTAATTGCATATCGTTTAAAAAAAGAAAAATTAATTAAATTAAAAAAAATATCAAATATAAAAGTAAAAAATAATAAATTTAAAATTAAAATATTTGAAAATTTATTAGATGGTTCTGAACATTTTGCTTTAATTAAAGGTAAAATTAAAAAAGGGATAATACCTAGAGTTAGAGTGATTTCATCTAATGTTGTGCAAAATTATTTGATAAATCAAAAAATTCCAAATTCATTTAATAATACTTTGAACTATTTTAAAAAATATAATAATTGTGTACTAATATTTATAAGAGACACTAATCTTAAATCTGTCTCACAAACTTTGAGAGACTATAAAAGTAAGGTCTATTACAATAAAGGAAAGGATAAACTAATCAAAAATTATGGTATTGGTGCGCAGATTATTAAATCTTTACAGATAAAAAATATGATATTAGTAACTAGATCTAGAAAAAAAGTAGTTGGTTTAGATGGATATGGAATTAAAATAACCAAACAAGAGATTATTAAATGAAAAAGAAAATCTTAATAGTTTTAGGAGCTTATTATGAAGATATTTCAATAGATTTGCTAAAAAATGCACATAGATATTTAAATACAAAAAATTTCAAAAATTACAAAGTAAAAGAAGTGCCAGGAGTTTTTGAAATACCCGTTGTCATCGCAAGAAATATAAAAAAATATGATGGATTTATAGCTTTAGGATGTGTAATTAAAGGAGAAACACCCCATTTTGATTTTATTTCTAAAGCAACAACAGATGCAATCATGAAACTTTCTATTGAAAATAAAAAACCTGTTGGAAATGGGATAATTACTTGCTTAAATAAAAAACAAGCTGTTGATAGATCAAAAACCAAAGGCCAAGAAGCTGCTAAAGCTGTAGTTCATATTTTAAATCATCATTAAATGATAAATTATTATAAAGGTAAAAATAATCCAAGAGTTATAGTAATACAAAAACTCTATGGAAAATATTTTAATGAAGATGAAAACATAACTTTTCCCAAACATAGATTTAAAAAATTTATTAAAGATGTTGTAAATGGAACTGTAGAAAGAGATGAAGTAATAAATGATGAAATAAAAAAACATTTAAACGATGATGTAAATATGAAAAATTTAGATAAAGTTTTTCAAATTATTATAAAGTGTGCAATTTTTGAATTTTTGTATAAGCCCAAAACCTCTATTAAAATTATTATAAAAGAATACTTAAATGCTTCTAATTATTTTATAGATGAATCACAAACTAAATATTTAAATGCTTTATTAGATAAAATTTCTAAAAAAACAAGAATTTCTAATGAATGAATTTCAATTAATTAAAAATTATTTTCAAAAGCTCGCAAAAAATAATCCATCTGCAAAAAAATTAAATGATGATATTTTTTTTGATAAAAGGAAAAATTTAGCAATAACTATAGATACTTATAATGAAGGTGTACATTTTCCTAATTTTAATAATCCAAATTTAGTAATAAAAAAAGTTATTAGATCATCAATATCCGATTTAATATGCAAAGGTGTAAAACCTGTTTATTTTTTTATATCAGGTAGTGGAAATAAGAAAAGTTTTTCTATAAAAAATCTTAAATTAATAAGTAAATCTTTAAATGATGAACAAAAAAAATATAATATTAAATTATCCGGAGGTGATACAACAAATTCAGTTAAAGTATCTTTATCAATAACTGCTTTAGGATTTTCAAAACAAATAGTTGAAAGAAATAAAGCAAAAATTAATGATGATATTTATGTCACTGGAAATATAGGTGATAGTTTTGTGGGTTTAAAAATTATAAAAAAAAAATTAATAATTAACAAAAATTTAAATCTTTTTTTTGTTAATAAATATTATTGCCCTGATTTACCTTTTAAAATTTCTAAATATATTCACAAATTTGCAAATACTTCTATGGATATTTCTGATGGTTTAATTTCTGATATGAGTAAACTTATTAATAAACAAAAATTATCTTTTGAAATCCATGTTAATAAAATTCCTATTTCAAAAAATTTAAAATTCTATTTAAAAAAATATAATAAAAAAAAAATTTCATATTTATTTAATGGTGATGATTATCAAATGCTTTTTACAGCTCCTGTAAAAAATAGATCATTTATTAAATATATTGCTCGAAAAATGAATCAGAAAATTACAATTATTGGTAAAATAAATAAGGGAAATAAAAAAAATTCATTAAAATTAGACAATAAAGACCTAAATTTAACTAATTTTAAAGGTTATTCACACATGTTTTAAAAAGTTAAATATTGCCTTTTGTTTTCTTTTTTGTAATGTCCGATTTTTAATATTTACTAAATAACTAACAATTAAAGGAATTATGGAAGCTTCGACATCAAATGTACTTCAACTAATTATATTATCAGGTTTACTCTCAATCGTTTATGGATATTTTACAGGAAAAAATATTTTAAGTTCTAGCGCTGGGAATAATAAAATGCAGGAAATAGCCTCGGCTATACAAGTTGGCGCTAAAGCATATTTAAATAGACAATATAAAACAATTGCCGTTGTTGGACTGGTTGTATTAGTCATCATTAGTTATGCGTTTAGTATTTTAGTTGGTTTAGGTTATTTAATAGGAGCTTCTTTATCTGGAATAGCAGGATATGTAGGTATGCTTGTTTCAGTACAAGCAAATGTGAGAACAGCGGAAGCTTCTAGAAAAGGACTATCACAAGGTCTTTCTATTGCATTTAAATCTGGCGCTGTTACAGGAATGTTAGTAGCTGGTTTAGCTCTTTTAGCAATTGCCGTTTATTATTATTTGTTATTATTATTTGGTATTGATGAAAGAGAAATTGTTAATGCTTTAGTTGCGTTAGGTTTTGGTGCATCATTAATTTCAATATTCGCTAGACTTGGTGGAGGTATTTTTACAAAAGGTGCCGATGTAGGTGCTGATTTAGTTGGCAAAGTAGAAGCGGGCATACCCGAAGATGATCCAAGAAATCCTGCAGTAATAGCTGATAATGTTGGTGACAATGTAGGTGATTGTGCTGGTATGGCAGCTGATTTATTTGAGACGTACGCGGTAACGATAGTTGCAACTATGGTTTTATCTTCAATATTTTTTCACGATAATCTAAATATGATGATTTATCCTTTGTCTATTGGAGGTGCTTGCATATTAACTTCAATTTTTGGAACTTTTTTTGTTAAATTAGGTAAATCTAAAAATATTATGTCTGCACTTTATAAGGGTTTTGTTGTTACAGCCGTTTCATCTTTAATAATTTTATACCCAATTACTGATCACGTTTTAGGTTTAGAAAATTCTTATATTGTTAATAACAAATCATTTACTGGAATGAGTTTATATATTTGTGGTGTAATAGGTTTGATTATAACAGGTTTACTAATTTGGGTAACTGAATATTATACTGGAACTAATTATAGACCAGTTAAAAGTGTCGCTTCATCATCTACAACTGGACATGGAACAAATGTAATTCAAGGATTAGCAGTTTCAATGGAAGCAACAGCAATACCAGCTCTTATTATTGTTGGTGGAATACTATTAACAAATTATATTGCTGGTCTTTTTGGTATAGCTATAGCAGTTACAACAATGTTAGCATTAGCTGGTATGGTAGTTGCTTTAGATGCTTATGGACCAGTGACAGATAATGCTGGTGGAATTGCCGAAATGTCAAATTTACCAAAAAATGTTAGAAAAACTACTGATGCATTAGATGCTGTAGGTAATACAACTAAAGCAGTAACAAAAGGTTATGCTATAGGATCGGCTGGTTTGGGTGCACTTGTTTTATTTGCCGCTTATACCGAGGATATAAAACATTTTTCAAAAGTTGCAGGATCAAATTTAGAAGGTATAGTTGTCACATTTGATCTATCTAACCCATTTGTGGTAGTTGGCTTATTGGTAGGTGGCATGCTACCTTATTTATTTGGTTCCATGGGGATGCAAGCAGTAGGCAGAGCTGGAGGCGCAGTAGTAATTGAAGTTAGAAGACAATTTAAAAAAATTCCAGGTATTATGAAAAGAAAATCAAAACCAGATTATGGTAGACTTGTTGACTTATTAACTAAAGCAGCAATTAAAGAAATGGTAATTCCTTCACTGTTACCAGTTCTATCACCAATTGTTTTATATTTATTTATTTTACCAATAGGTGGGCAAGTAGCTGCATTATCTTCAGTTGGAGCAATGCTATTAGGCGTAATTATTACAGGTTTGTTTGTAGCTATTTCGATGACAGCAGGTGGAGGTGCATGGGATAATGCAAAAAAATTTATTGAAGATGGTAATTTTGGTGGAAAAGGTTCAGAGGCACATAAAGCAGCCGTAACAGGAGATACCGTAGGCGATCCATACAAGGACACAGCTGGACCAGCAGTTAACCCGATGATAAAAATTACTAATATAGTTGCATTACTTCTTTTAGCAGTTATTGCTGGGTAAATTTATTTAACTTTTTTTCTTTTTCCAAGGGGATCGTTCAATCTTTGCCTCATACTAGACAAAAATGAATAAACAAATGAATTTTTAGAGTATTTTTTTGAAGTACTTTTATTTGAAAAATCTAAATCATTCATTTTATTAATATCTAAAAAATCTTTTTTAGCTAATAAACCCATTGAATTTATTTCTAATATTAAAACATTATTTTTGGCTAATTTTTTTTCACCCAAACTATAAATTCTTGTACCTACTTTTTGTCTTTCTATATAAATCCACAAATCATTGTCAAAACTACCTTTAGTAGAAGGAGGTCCTAATAAACTAATTATGTCATTTTTGTTAGATTTATTAATAAATAATTTTTCTTGTTTTTCACCCAAGTAAGGAACACCATGTGTTTTTTCTACTTTATTAATTGAGCAGTTTGAAATAAAAAAAGTTATAAATAAAATTAAAAATTTTTTCATGAACAATAAATATATTAATATTTATAGCAATTTAATGAGTTTAACTAGGAATAAAAAACTCTTTTTTGACTGTAAAATTGAAGATAATTTTTCTTCTAGGTTAATAGTATTTTTATTACATTTTGCCTTTTTTTTACGTGTTTATAGAGAAAAAAATAATCATAAATTGCTACAAAGTATATATGATTTTATTTTTAGACAACTTGATTTAAGTTTAAGAGAAAGTGGTGATGGGGATGTTTCAGTTAATAAAAAAATGAAAAACTATATAAACCTATTTCATGCAATTATTTTGGACTTAGAAAATTGGAATAGCTTGACTGTTGAAAATAAGAACAAAAAAATAGAAAAATACCTATTTTACAATAACAAGTCTCAGTTATTAGCTTCATATTTTGATAAATATTTAATATACTTGAAAAATAACAATTTGAATTTTTTTACAAAAAGTGTAAATAAACATAAATTTTAATTATGGCTGTACCAAAACGTAAAACAACTAAATCTAGATCTGGCAAAAGAAGATCTCATATTTCTCATACCATAAAAAATGTTATCGAGGATAAAAAATCAGGTGAGTATAGATTATCTCACCACTTAGATCTAAAAACTGGTACTTATAAAGGGCGTCAAGTTTTAGATCCAAAGGAATAATTATATTTCAATGAAAGAAAAAATCATAATTGCAGTAGATGCAATGGGTGGTGAAGGTTCGCCAAAAAAAGTAATAGATGGTGTCTCATTACACTATGAAAATAATAAAGATGTATTTTATAAAATATTTGGGAATAAATTTGAAATAGAAAAACTTTTTTCAAAATCTATTGATAAAAAAAATTATGAAATAATTCACACCGAAGAAAAAGTTTTCGATAAGGACTCAGCATTAGAGGGGGCTAAAAAAAGCAAAAAAACAAGTATGTGGATGGCTGTCGAAAGCGTAAAGAATAAAGAATCTGATATAGTTATCTCAGCAGGAAATACTGGAGCTTTATTTGTAATTTCAAAACTTAATTTAAAAATGATTGAAAATATAGATAAGCCAGCTTTATCAGGTCTTTGGCCAAACAAATATGGAATGAATATAGTTCTAGATCTCGGTGCAAATATTGAATGTAGTGAAAAAAATTTAATTGATTTTTGTATTATGGGATCGTCACTTCATAAATCATTGTTTCCAAATGAAAAATCAAAATTAGCATTATTGAATATTGGATCTGAAGATATTAAAGGACATGAAATTTTAAAAACAGTTTACCAAAAACTTAATAACGATAATCAATATGATTTTGAATTTAAAGGTTATATAGAAGGTAATCATATAATGGATGGTGATGTAAATATTATTGTGACAGATGGATTTACAGGAAATGTTGCCTTGAAGACTGCAGAAGGGACAGCAAATTTTATTACAAAAGAAATAAAAAAAAATATGACTTCTGGTATAATAGGTAAGATTCTTACATTGCTAAATTATAAAAATTTAATGAGATTTAAAAAGAGATTAGATCCAAGATTATACAATGGTGCAATTTTTATTGGTTTAAATTCTCCAGTAATTAAGAGCCATGGATCGACAGACCATGTAGGCTTTGCCCATTCACTTGATGTTTGTAAAAAAATTGTAAAAGGTGATTTAATTAATAAAATTAAAATAAATATTAAATAAATGAGAATTAATTTAACAAAGAAAGACATAATAAATTCAGCATATTTACAACTTGGTTTTTCTAAAAAAATTATTGATTTGCTTTATGAAGATTTAATTAATTTATTAACAGTAAATCTAAAAATTAAAAAAAAAATAAAAATTAGTAAATTTGGTACTTTTTCTGTAAGATTAAAAAAAAGCAGAATTGGCAGAAATCCAAAGACTAAAGAACAAAAGATTATTACTGAAAGAAATGTCTTATTATTTAAACCATCAAAAGAATTGAAAGAATTTTTAAATAATTAGTATGGAAAAAAATAATTCATCTTATAAAACAATAGGTGAGGTAGCTAAAATTTTAAATTTGATTAATAGTAAGACGGGTAAGATTAATACTCATACACTAAGATTTTGGGAAAAACAATTTAAACAAATTAAACCTATTATTCTCTCTGGCAAAAGAAGATATTATGATAATAAATCAATTGAACTTTTGAAGCAAATAAAGTTTTTATTGAAAGAAAAAGGTATGACGATTAATGGTGTAAAAAGATTTCTAATAGATGAGAAATCTTTTAAACTTGACGAAACATTCAATAACTCTATAAAGTCGAATAAGAATAATTTAAAAACCAAAATTCAAAAATTTTCAGGTTTGTTAAAAGATATAAAAAAGTTAAAATAAAATGGCAAAAAAAACACATGTAAAAGTAAGATTAGTTCCAGAATCTAAACCTAATAGCTCTTTTTTCTATTATGTAAAAAAACCTGCGGGTGGTGAGAAAGCTAAAATTAAATTAAAAGCTAAAAAATATAATCCTGCGACTAGAAAACATGAAATATTTGTTGAAAAAAAACTTCCACCTCATAGTAAATAATTATTTTTTTTTAAAATTTCTTCTTTCGTAATTAA
>MDSW01023602.1_pt1 | contig 17420 bp, 19 predicted proteins | sample 811171 | NCBI WGS metagenome assembly MDSW01 (sample SAMN05326641, study PRJNA326480) | marine metagenome | isolation source: seawater | place: Atlantic Ocean: North West | collected 2012
CCGGTGTCAGATCCAAGTGACGCGATGCATTCACCTGCGGCCACAGCAGCGGCACTGCCTCCAGAGCTGCCTCCTGGAACGTGACCAGCATTCCACGGATTGCATGTAGGACCGAATGCAGACGTCTCTGTTGAGCCGCCCATGGCGAACTCATCGAGGTTGGTCTTGCCGATTAAGACTGCGCCGGCTTTCCAAAGACGATCGGTGACGGTCGACTCATAGGGAGGCACAAAGTCCTGCAGCATCCTGCTGGAGCAAGTGGTGCGCACACCTCGCGTGCACAAGTTGTCCTTAATGGCCAACGGAAGGCCAGCGAGGGGCCCAAGGGGCTCACCGCCCCTGCGACGTTCATCAATGGCATCAGCCTGCTGCCGAGCTTGGTCAGCGGTCAACTCGACAAAAGCATGAACACTGGGTTCAACAGCTTCAATGCGCTGCAATTGCTGATCGACTAGCTCTCTTGCCGAGAGATCACCCGCCTGCAGTTGCTGACGCCACGCGCTGATCGTCATCGTCCTGCGATCTGATGCAGGGGCGACGCTATCAGCTGCCTGACTGATGGTCGCAATCGGTCAGCTCTCGGAAGCGATTGTCAGTGGTTCGCCACGCCGGGTTCTCAAAATCGAATGTTGCATGGAATCAGGTTGTTCAGAATTGATGTCATCGAGAAACGCATCGAGTTCTGCCTCTAGTTCTTGTCGAAGAAGGAAAGGACCAAACCAATAGGTGACATCAGGGCCGCTGGTTTCTACCCTCGCCCACCAGGCCAGACCAAGTCCATTGGCAAGGCTACGTAGCGGCCGGATCAGGGGACTCATGGACCGGAGGAATCACACGCGCATTGTGCCCTGATTGAGGCAAAAAAAATGTGAGTTCAGGGAGATAGCTGGATGCTCTGATCAAACCGGATTTCAGATTGACCCTCACTGGGGGACAGGTCCAACTGAATCGGTGCCGCCTGATTGCGTTCTTCAGTGGTCTCATCGCTCGCGTCCGGCTTTTCTGCCTGCAAAGAAACTGTGCGCGGTCGACTGATTGGAGGCGAAGGAGCTTGTCCATGGATGTCCTTCATCCAGCTGCGTCGCGTCACCTCGTAAACGCACAGCGCCGTTGCAACAGAGGCATTCAGGCTGGGTGTAATCCCCCTCAATGGGATGCGAACAAGTTGATCACAATGACGCCTAGTCAGCAGAGACAGGCCTTGATCCTCCGATCCGGTCACCAGAACAAGCGGTCCATCCAAATCGGCGTCCAACAAGGTGACATCCCCTTCGGACGCCAGTCCGATCACGCGGTAACCGGAGTCCTTGAGCTTTTCTAAGGATCGATTCAGATTCACCACTCGAGCGACTGGAAGATGTTCCAGCGCCCCCGCAGCCACTTTGGCCACTGAACCGGTCAATCCAGCACTACGGCGTTGAGGCACGACGACACCATGCGCTCCCATCGCTTCAGCAGATCGCACCACAGCGCCGAGATTGTGTGGATCGGTCACGCCATCCAAAGCCAGCAAAAGCGGCGGTTCGCCGAGATCAGCACAACCTTCGATCAGAGTCTCTAGGTCGAGGGTCTCCGCCGCTGCGGTCTGCAAAGCGATGCCTTGATGGACAGAGCCACCCGTAATCTGACCCAGACGGGCCCAGGTGACTTCCTCGACAAGAACTCCAGAGGCTTTGGCATCTCGCAAAAGCTGGAGGAATTTCGCAGCACTCCGCATCTCGGACGTGCACCAGATGCGGTGGATCGGTCGACCCGATTCCAGAGCTGCCTGACTGGCATGACGCCCCCAGATCAGATCATCAGAAGGAGGGATTGCGGCTGCGGCCTCAGGCTCAGCATCACGCTGTGATCGCAGCATTGCAGGTTGTCGGCGCTCATCACCAGAGCGCCGGCGAGCCTCTTGACGAGAAGGGAATGGGCCAGATCGTGGTGATCCAAACCGTGGTGATCCAGACCGTGGTGATCCTGACCGTGGTGATCCTGAACCGGACGGTTCATAGCGAGATGGCCCTGAACGCCGACGGTCCGAGAAAGAACGCTCAATTCGACTGCGATCCGGACGATTTCCATCCCGACGAGTCCCTTCCAGAGGACTTGCATCTGGGCGCCCCCCATCCCGGCGTCTCCCTTCCAGAGAACCTGCATCCCGGGAACCCCTATCCGAGCGATCCATCCCAGGACGCGGACGATCGGATCGCCCTGAAAAGCGTTCACCAGAACGGCGCCGATCGTCACGAGCTGCATTGCGTTCACCATCGGGCTTCCAATCGCGTTTCCACTCCCGACGGATACGACTATCGGGTTCGGAACGGGAGGTTCCTGCCGATCGACGCCGATCACCACCGCCCTGTAAAGGCCTGCCGTCCCGAGGAGGTCGCCCATCGCGGGGTGGGCGACCATCTTGGGTCGAACGGCCATTACGAGGTGTGCCTCCGGGACGACGGTCGTAGCGAGGACTCATGGAGGCACTCATAGAAAGCCAGCCAACGATTCTCTCAAACTCCCTGTTGACATCCAACCAAACGGAAGTTTTTAAAAAGCTCGGTCTTACACACCAAACGATCACAACTGGATCGATCTGACTCTTATGGACAAACCCTGTTGACAATCATCTCAGGATCGGCACCACTGATCTATCGACCTCGTTCAGACAATCAATGCCTTGCGTTGAATCCTGTCATCAGCTCAGCACAATCAATGCAAGACGTCCTGGGAACAATCTGATCCTGTCGAAGCAGATCCGATCCGGTCGAGGCTGGTGAGTAGTTCTGACAATCGAGCCGGATTATGCAGAAATAACCATCCGACCAATGTCTCCAAGCCAGTGGCCTGACCATAAACAGCAGCATCAGCGCGACGAGGGCCACGACCAGCACGATTGCGACCCCGTCGCACCAAATCAAGTTCTTGCTCGTTGAGCAATGGCATCAACGAGTTCAAAGCATTCGCTTGCGCATCAGCACGAACCTCATGGACGACAGCACGATGCAAATCATTTAAACGACCTGGCTGATGACAATGCTGAAGCCGCTGATGCAACTCCCAAACAGCATCACCAAGCCATGCAAGCTGCAAAGGGCCAAGTTCTGAAGACGCTTTCAAAGACGCCGAAAGACTGAACCAATCGCTCAAGCTGCCAACTGGTTGAGAGCTGTTGGCAAATCATCCACGAGATGGAGAAATGCTTCTAGACGCACAAGCTTGACGGTTTGCGTGACTCGAGAATTTCCGACGAGTACAAACGAACGTTTGGCATCCGTGCACTGCTTGGCAAGTTGAACAAGAGCACCTAATCCGGAAGAATCCAGAAAATCGATTTTGCTCAAATCGATCACCGATGGAAGTGTGCTGGCTTTCAGCACATCGGTGACGTACTCCATGAACTGCTTCTCGGAGTAAGCATCCAGTTGACCAGTGAAATGGAACACCAGACATCCGTCTCTTTGCTCAAAGCCTCCACGGAGCGAAACGGTCAGTCGCTGCAATTCGCTGATGGAACCAACCCCTCCAGGCATTCACGGCAGAAGTGTAGGGATCTTGGCGCTGGTCAACCACGACCTGCTCGTTGTTCCTCCATCAACGCAACGAATCGAGCGAAATGGTGATCGGCGTCGTGGGGGCCAGGGCTGGCTTCTGGGTGGTATTGAACGCCAAAAACTGGTTGATGACGATGGGAGAGAGCGGCCACAGTCCTGTCGTTGAGATTGATATGAGTCACCTCAATCGAATCACTGGGTAGCGTTGCAGCGTCCAGAGCAAACCCGTGATTCTGACTTGTAATTTCCACTTGGCCCGTGGTGCCGCAAGGGTGGTTGAGTCCTCGATGGCCATAGGCCAATTTGAACGTGCTGCCCCCCAGGGCTAAGCCGAGGATCTGATGACCAAGACAAATCCCAAATAAAGGCAAATCAGGCTGATCGATCAGCTCACGTGCCAGAGCAATACCCCCATTAACAGCAGCTGGATCTCCAGGACCATTCGAGAGAAAGACCCCCTCGGGGCATTGGCTCAACACGGTTTCGGCATTGGAACTCGCTGGTAACACCGTGACCTCGCAACCATGGGCCACGAGTCGATCAAGAATCGCTCGCTTGATCCCGAAATCGATCGCAACCACGCGATAAGGGGATTCAGGCCGGTGGCGAAGACGCTGATCGAAACCAACCGCACAGCTGGACGTCCAGGAGTAGGGCTGCCGGGTGCTGACGCGATCGGCCAGGTTCAGTCCCTCCATCGGAGGAACATGTTGCAAATCCTGGAAAAGGGCTTCGGGAGAACGGCCATCACTGCTGATGACACCGTTCATCGCTCCACCCTCTCGCAAATGACGGACCAGTGCCCGTGTATCCACACCGCAGATCCCAACCACGCCATGTCGATCCATCCAGGCCTCCAGTGGCTGATGGCAACGCCAATTGCTCGGACGCGGAGCGATTTGACGGGCAATCACCCCTTTGGCATGCGGTTGATCCGCCTCTTGATCATCGGGGTTTACGCCCGTATTGCCGAGTTCCGGATACGTAAAAGTGATCAACTGGCCGGAATAACTGGGATCGGTCAACACCTCCTGATACCCCGTCATACCGGTGTTGAACACCACTTCACCCACAACGACACCACGGTGCCCAAAGGCTTGACCAGTCAAAACTGTTCCATCAGACAAGACCAAATGGGCCTGACCGGACGGGGAATCGGACATCAACGCGGCAATCCGTGGAGCATCAACTTTTCATTCTCCATTTCCAGCGGCCAGCGCGCCCTGCAGAGCCTCGAAACGCTGCCAAGGCAAACCCTGCTGCAGGACCTCTGAGGCACGTGTTGCCGCCTTGGCGAAATCGTCCTCCACAGCGGCAACCCAAAGCACCAGGGCCGTGTTGAACGCAACAACATCGGTTTGAGCCTGCGTGCCTTGACCCTGCAAAACCTTGCGCAGGATGTCCTGATTGGTGGATAGGTCACCACCACTCAACTCATCAATCGATGCCGTCACCAAATTGATCTGCTCAGAGCTGAGTGATTGGGCTCTGATGCTCCCATGTTCAATCAGGCGCAATTGATTCGGGCCACACAGAGAAGCTTCATCCAGGCCCCCTGCGCCATGAACAACGATGGCTCGCCTCAGACCAAGCTGCTGAAGGGCTCCTGCCATCGGGTCCAACAGATCCTCACGGGCAACACCAAGCACCTGACCCTGCGGGTTTAAAGGATTGACCAAGGGACCAAGCAGATTGAACACCGTGCGGACGCCGAGACTTCGACGCAGGGGAGCCAAATTGACTAAGGCTGGGTGCCAAGCGGGAGCAAATAAAAAGGTGACCCCTGTGGTCGTGAGTGCTTCTACCACTGAAGTCAGCGGCGCTTTTAAATGCAGTCCAAGCCCTTCAAGAACATCAGCGGAACCAACCTTGCCGCTAGCACTGCGGTTGCCATGTTTCGCCACATTCACTCCGCAAGCGGCGGCGGTAAAGGCCACCGCTGTTGAGATATTGAAGGTGTCAGCACCATCACCACCGGTGCCACAGGTGTCGACCATGGCAAGAGAGGGGCGCTCACAAGGCAAGGGGCAGGCCTGACGCAGCACAGCTGCCATCGCCGCTAATTCAGCAGCCACCATCCCTTTCGCTCTCAGTCCAGCCAAAAAAGCTCCGGTCTGAACAGGGGTGAGCTGCTCTGAAAGCCATGCACTCATCAGAGCTGTCGCTTGCTCAGCGGAGAGAGCCTCTCCCTGCAGCAGCGATTCGAGCAGAGCTGGCCAGGAGAGCTGTTCAGAGGTCATCACAACGAACCTTTGGCAAGAAAAAACCCGGGTGCTCAGCACGCCGGGCCGGGTGATGGGGACACTTCCACTATCACTCAAATCCCTCATGCCTGGCCAGAGAGATTTGCGGGAGTTCAACCTGAGTCGGATTCGCTCGTATCAAATCCAGAGCCAACGGCATCTTCAACGGCGGGTCCAGGACGAAAACCGCTGGACCAAAGCTCTCGAACCCGTGCATTGAGCTCACTACGACTGAGATTCCAGATCGAGAGCAAACGCTGCATATCCTCCTGGAGTGACTCGGCCCCCGGAAAGCCGTCATAACGAATCAACAGGCGGGCCAAATCCGCTAGGTCGGCCTCAGCCGGTGTCTGACAGGCCAAAAGGCGATCGACATGATCGCGATCGATTGCTTCCAAGGGATGACACTGACTTGATTGCTCGGCCGATTCCGACATCCAGATTTGGCGGATGTTGCCCAGCATGATTCAACTCTGAATGGTCCAAACGACTGATCGGCAAGCCGGCTGTTTAGGTTGACGACCCCATGCGACCCGGAATGGCCGCCCTGCGACTGGATCTGATCGGACGCTACCTGCGCCCCCATCGCAAGGCCGTCGTGCTCGGCGGCATTGCTCTCGTTGTGGTCAACGTTTTAAGCGTGACCATCCCGCTCGAGGTGCGTCGAATCGTCGACGAACTGCAGGACGGTTTTGCCTACAACGCCGTGCTCAAGCAAGCGGTTTGGATCGTGCTGCTCGCGACAACCATGGCTGTTGTGCGCTTGATCTCACGTCAGCTTGTCTTCGGGGTAGGGCGTCAAGTTGAGGTTGATCTGCGCCAGAGATTGTTTAGCCACATGTTGAAGCAGGAACCTGCTTGGATCCAAACCACAGGAAGTGGAGAAGTCATTGCTCGGGCTACCAGTGATGTCGAAAACATTCGGCGCTTGCTGGGCTTTGCCGTCCTTAGCCTCACCAACACCGTTCTGGCGTACTGCTTCACCCTGCCAGCGATGCTGGCGATCGATCCATGGCTAACGCTGGCTGCCGTAGGCCTTTATCCAGTGATGTTGACGACGGTGCGGCTGTTTGGCGGTCGAATGATGCGACAACAGCGCCGTCAACAACAAAATCTCGCCAGTTTGAGTGAACTCATTCAGGAGGATCTCTCTGGCATTGCGGCCATCAAGATTTATGGGCAGGAATCCGCTGAACTCAAGGCGTTCAACACGCAAAACCGCAACTATCGCGATAGTGCAATCCGCCTAGCCCGGACTCGCAGCACCCTGTTTCCACTGCTCGAAGGGATCTCCTCGATCTCACTGTTGCTGCTCCTAGCACTGGGGAGCGGCAAGTTGGAAGCAGGCACTCTCAGCATCGGTGGCCTCGTTGCACTGATTCTCTACGTCGAACGCTTGGTCTTCCCAACAGCGCTGCTTGGCTTCACTCTCAACACATTCCAAACAGGGCAGGTGAGCTTGGAACGTGTGGAGGAATTGCTGCAACGGGTCCCGTTGATTCGAGATCAAGACAAGCTGGCGATTCAAAAGCCCTCACAAACTGCGAAAGGACGCCTAGACGCTCGCAATTTGCGCGTGACCTATGAAGGCTCCGAGCGCGAGACATTAGCGGGACTGAACTTCACGATTGCTGCCGGCGAACTGGTCGCCGTGGTTGGGTCAGTGGGCTGCGGTAAGACCACTCTGGCCAGAGCCTTTGGACGCATGGTCCAGGTGCCAGCGGGACAGCTTTTTTTGGATGGGGTAGACGTCACCGACTTACCTCTGCAGACGTTGAGAGGTGACGTGGCGATGGTGCCGCAGGAAGGGTTTTTGTTCACGAGCAGTTTGGCTGACAACCTGCGCTACGGAGAGCCTGATGCCGACAACGCAAGAGTTGAGAAAGCCGCACAACAGGCAAGGCTCGGCGATGACATCCGCGGCTTCCCCGATGGCTTCGAGACGTTGGTCGGCGAACGCGGCATCACATTGAGCGGTGGTCAACGCCAACGCACCGCTTTAGGCCGGGCCTTGCTGGTCTCCTCTCCTGTTCTCGTCCTCGATGACGCGCTAGCCAGCGTTGATAACAACACAGCAGCAGCGATTTTGCAGTCCATTCGCCAGCAGGACTCTCGCACCATCGTGATGATCAGCCATCAGCTCTCAGCGGCTGCAGCCTGCGACCGAATTTTGGTCATGGAAAACGGCAGAATTGTGCAGGAAGGCCATCACAGTGAACTGATCAATCGCCACGGGGTTTATCAACGGCTTTGGGAACGCCAACAGGCTGCGGAGCAACTCGATGCGATGGCTTCTTGAAAGAGTTGCAAACACTGCCAGACAACCGTCGGTCGTCAGGCTTAGCTGAGTGAAGCTCCTTTCAACCATGACAAGCAGCAACCCATACATCGTGCGCTGCACACTGACGTTCGGTGACATCTACGGCCAGGTGTTGGCCTGGATGGCTGTGATCTTCGTGAGCCTGGCAGCCGGACTTGCCCTGATGGGATCCTCTCGCCCCCTGTTCGCTCTCGTGGGTGTAGGGCTGATTTTGGTACTGAGCCTGCCATTTCTTCTGTTCGCCTTCGTCACCACCTTGTTAAATCACATCCAAGTCGAATCAAACTCCGAAAACATCGGGGCTGCTAAAACGAATTGAATCAATAGATGGGGGCAAATCCATCAAAGTCCTTTCACTTGAAGGTTCTACTCTTCTTGAAGAGATGACATCAAGATGAATTAACATTTGCCAAGGAATCACAGCCATCCATTACCCATTCAATGCCTCCATTAAAAAAGCAATCGCAATGACCAGACGTCATCAATACTGCCTGGATGAACGGATGCCATAGTTAAATCATTATCGGGCCAATACGCACGACAAATCACCTTATTTTAGGCTAACAAATTAGCCAAAATAAGCGCTGCATCAAAAGGGCAGCGCAAGAGTTTCACTCAAATGTGATAGGCCACACTTTAGTGCATCAACCATGAAACAGCTTTAGGCATAAGCAGGCAACCAGAATGCAGGCATAAATCCCTGCTCAAAGGGATCACCGCTATGAGAGACAACAAACAAGCGCAAGCGTAAGCAAGTTCGAACAGAACTGGACAGCTCAACATCAGACCAATCAAAACTAAAAATCAGAAAATAGACGAATAAAACTCAAGAAAACCCAGAAGATACGATCATGGATGACCGCAAGAGAGAGCCTGTGCAAAGCAAACCGTCAACTCGAATTTGGCACGTCTAAGCCATGCCAGGGATGGAGAGCGATCAAACGTCAGAGAATGTGTGCAAAATAGACCTTAAAATCCTTCAAATAACAAGACACACCAACTTGCACTGATACAGTTGTCAATCAATGGAAATTTTCGAGATGCAAAAAAGAAGGATGATCATTACATTAAGCCTAGCCGTTTTGCTTTTGAGTTGCGAACAGCATCTAACAACGGCAGCATCCTCAAAATCAAAAGCAAGTAGCATCGCTTCAAAGCAAGAAAACATGCAACAACACCATCAGGATGATGGTTGCGTTTTTAACTTAGAGCTACCGAAGCCTAAGGTGATTGCTTTTTGGCAGCAGATCAAAGAAGGTTTAACTAGCAATCAAAAAGAACAAGTGATGGCACTGATCCAATATCCATTGCTCGTTAATAGCATTTCCCTCAATGCAACTACATTGCCAGATGGTAGCAACAGGAGCGAACTCCCCACTGTAAAAACACGTGCCTACGATCGAAAAGAAATCGACGTCAATTATTCGCAACTATTCACAAAGAAATTGATCGAAAAGATCAAGAACGCGGATGTCAATGACGTCTTCTGCAACTACAAAGGAACCATGATCGCTCATGGACTGCTATGGGCATACCCCAATCAAGAAGGACATCTCCGCATCACAGTGCTGAACCAGAGCGAGCAGTAAGACAGAACGCCTAAATTCATTATAAGAACCGAAATTTCCATCTACCGGCTCATCCTTGATCGTCGATCAAAGCAATTCAGAACGATAGCCGAGGCGAATATGAACTCTCGTTATACGCCTTACAACACATCTCACGATCATACCCACTCGGCCTGAACAGTCAAAGTAAGGTCGATCTGGGCAGTCACGGTCAGACCAAGCTTTAAGCATGATCGTCTTGATTGAGAGTGTTAAAAGAGCATTAGATGAATCTGCAAGGAATGAGCCGTCGAAGGAGTCAAGACGGGCTCGGCAATATCGCCGAGCTGAATGTTGAGTATCCCAACGTAGGACATCTCATCATCGACGGCATTTACGTCAGTACCAGGAGAGAATCTCGCAAAGCTCGTTCCACTGAGCAGGACTCAATGTTTTGGACTCAATGTTTTGGAATCAATTGCCCTTACTGCAAACAAATGAACAACTTAATTCTCACCATAGTCAAACAAGAGAAACGCAATTTTGGCGCCTCAAGCGATAACAAAGGAAGGGATGCTGATTCTTTATCCACAAATTTGATTCAAACATGTGACTTCGTTTTATCGACGATTTTAGATACGATCCATCTTGTCGCAATAATCGCAATCCCACTTCGAAGAGACTTAGAGATGACAACCATTCTTTTCTTTGCCTTCGTTGTTGCTATATTTTCACTTATTTACTGCACAACAGGTGCACGCGAAAGAAGAATTATCCGTGGCCTACATCTGAACGATTAACCGTTGGAATTGGGACTGGAGAGCTTGCACATGAATTCAAGCCAAAAGATATACGCGAGTGTAAGTATATGATATGGGGAGAATATTCTGGCAGCGGCAACCATACACAGGTTGCTGGACCCGTCATGTTTGGTGATAACGAAAAACAGTCACTTATTCCTGCTTTCGACATAGCATGTGATGGTCTTGACGTGTTATAAGCTTAATGGCAAGCAAAAATAAAATACAGTGCTGATGAACCTCATCGTGCAACAATTTAGGATATGCGGTGCTGTTTTGGCGGCAAAGCAAAACTTTTGACGAAAGAATATAATGAAGGATGAGGTGAAATTTTCGTTTAAATTGGTTTATGGGCAATCGATTGATGAAGGCATTAAACACCTACGAAGTTCAAGATTTAACCGCAACTTAGAAGACGTAGCAACAAAGTGGATCAAGCCGAGGAATTAAACTTCCCAGCCAATCGTTACTCTCACTAGCATAGAGAGACTTCATACAAGAAACTCTGGGTTGTAGGACAGGAGAAGTTTTTGGTGCGCCTTTTATGACATAGGATGGCTTCGCGCAGTCCGGGATCTCTACAGAGGCAAAGGCGCTTGGTATCGGCTCTAACCAAGCATTATGGGGTAGAGCCGCATGTCGATGTAGATCGAGAGGCACAGACCAATCATTGACGTTTAAAGAATCAGCCAAACAGTCATCCAAAGGATTTCTTCACTTGAATTGCAATCATGTTATAGAAGCCATAAAAGACCATCAAAGATTGGTTGAACATGGGCTTGCGGCAAGCCTGATCAAACCTGCGAAGCCAAACCACAAAGGATTTGTTTTATTATTCAGCAAATCTTCCGCTTTGATCTATGAAGCTGTTGTAGACAGGCATAGTGGCACTTGCTTGAGTAACAGTAATGACAAAATCCCTGTGCTTGGCTCACCTCGTGAACGCCTGAACAAACTTCTCGCCCTGCGATGGACGCAAATGGGGGAACCATCCTTACTCGAGCAACATCAATATCAAGTTCTGCTGAGGTCAATTAGACGAGAAAAGAAACTTGTTGCCGTTCATTTAATCGAACTAATGCTAGATGAAGTTACTGAAGAACTGGAAGCAAGCTAGGCAACTGGATCAACAAGCTCGAGAATGAACTGAGGATATCCATGCGCAGAAGGCAAACACGAAACATCTCAGCAAGACTCAATCACAACGAACTATGATCACTTAAAACCCAAAAAAGCAAAAATATACACCAGCCTAAATTCATCCTCACGATATTATTAAGCCTAAACACTATACAGAAAGCGAGGATAAGGGCAAATTTACCATGCAAATTACCGTTCACGGGCCAAGCAATACAACGATCACAAACTCCTGTTGCACCCGATTTCCAGCACAGGCAAATCTAAACAATCAAACAATCCATCAAGCTAGAAAGAACCAAACAACGTCGTGAACCATTGACGGATCACAAAACGCCAAGCAGATTGCCTTTAAACCGATCCAACTTGAATAATAAATATCATAGCAATATGGCTTCACAAGTGCCTAGTTAATCACAAAGATTTGAGATCATCATTCATCATTTTAAGCGATATTCGATTGACATTGGCACATCACAATCATCTGTTCGCAATCAACTGGGCCGCATTGCGCTTCATCAACCATCAAGCTGCCTAAGCTTGACACCGTGAGGTCAAACCGCATGCTTCCCTCCTGGATGTCTCCCCGCAACAATGCCGCAGAAACGACAGAAGAACGTCATGCGGTGCTGGGCACACCGCTGAGAGCCCCACTGATGACGGACCAAGAGGAAGCGATCTTTGCTTGCGGATGCTTTTGGGGTGCTGAAAAGGGCTTTTGGCGACTACCAGGAGTTGTCAACACAGCGGTTGGCTATGCCGGTGGTCATTCCAGCGAACCGTCCTATGAACAGGTCTGCTCAGGGCGCACTGGTCATACAGAGGTTGTGCGTGTTGTGTGGAGCACGCCAGCAGTGGATTTCTCAGATCTATTGAAACTGTTCTGGGAGTGTCACGACCCCACTCAGGGAAATCGGCAAGGCAATGACCGGGGAAGTCAATATCGCTCAGCGATTTACACGACAACACCGAGTCAAATGACGATGGCCTTAGCAAGCAAAGATCATTATCAAGGTTCTCTTCTCGCAAAGGGATACGGTCAAATCACAACCGAAATCAAAGCCGATCAAGACTTCTATTTTGCTGAGTATTACCATCAGCAATACCTGGCCAAACCTGGCAGTCGGCCCTACTGCTCAGCAATGCCAACACAAGTGCAGCTCACTGACTTTGATGGTGCAAACTTCAAGATGCCTGCAAATGTTTGGACCAATTATGATTGGAGTGTTCAACACTGCATCCTGCGCAGCGACAACACCCCTATTTCGTTGAACTGATGACAGAAAAATTGAGTGATCGAACTGCTATTCTTGCGATCTTTTTGACATTGCTGATCGTCTTCGGGCTCATCTTCTCAACCCGTGGCAATCAGCAAAACCAGGATCCACCTATCCTTTGGAGAGAACAACCTCCAAGTGAAAGCATCGATCTGCAGCAATCTGGGCCCTTGAGCATCTGAGCACCACAGGCCCATCCGGGCTAGGAATAATGTCATCGTAGGTCTGTATTGGGCTGCAGGCTCTGTTCCAGTGACGGTTCCTCCAGAACACGATGAGCAACGTCAACTCCATCCTCTTCCCAAGGGACTGGTCGAGCTCTATGGGCTGATCGCTGTGTTGATGGTGCTCATCCCTGAGTGGCTTGCGGATGGCACCCTCTCGCTTCGCAACGCAACGTCCCCAGACACCATGCCCGTGCGCGCACGAGCCTGGAGAACAATTCCTGAATTACGCCTAGCGGCGATGAGCATGCTCGAACTGCGGCAATTAGCCAGACAACTCAGGCTGTATGGCTACGCAGCGCAAAATCGTGACCGCGTCAGCGGTCGTCTGCTTCGCAAACTGCGCAGGATCCACAATGCGGAAATGGCTGCTCAGAGGATCCGCAGGCGGAATTCGCTGTGATAACTTGCAGCTGACGGGGCGTAGCGCAGCTTGGTAGCGCACCACTTTGGGGTAGTGGGGGTCGTGGGTTCAAATCCCGCCGCTCCGATTTTTCCAGCACCTGTCACCCCAGATGTGAAGGGCGTTCTCAGCGATGAGGCGCCCTTTTTTATCGAGCTGACGTCTGGCGCCTGCCGTGTCCAAGCCCAGCAAGACAAGGAGGCGAGAACTTGTGATCAAGCCAAATCAACAGTTGAGTGAGGGATTGTCGGTTCAGAACAAATTGAGTGTGTGTGAACGTGTTTGCGAACGAACCAGCAACAAACAGAGACGAGCATCAGAAGGCCAGTGACACAGGCAGAGACAACATCCACAGATCAACCTGGGTGAGCGGAATATTGAATGGAGCTGCAATTGCCTCCTTCGTGATTTAAACTAGAGAACAAATAACAACGTCGAGGGCAGGGACAAATCAACGTATCGCTAGACCGATAAAACAACGAAAAAAGTTAGCAGCATTGGAGAATATAGACAGAGAGGCGACACAGCTTGAATCACCAGCTCAGACGAATCAACAACACCCCTTAAAGGATCAATCCGATGATATCCACAAGCAAGGATTCAAAGAACGGCTAAAGCTTAAAACAGCTTGCATAACGCAGCTATTGACTTGCAGATCAAGAAAATAGACCGCATAAGCTCAACTCATTAAACGTAGAATTACTGTACAGATAAAGATTGGATAGCAACAAGAACGACGATATTCTTCTCGGAAGAAAAAACTTTTGAAGCGCGCTGATTCATCCATTCCCTTGAGATTCGTAGCGATGACAGCTGACGAGACAATAAAGCGAATCCCCGTTCTGGTGAGCGGGGATTGAGAATGAAATTGATTGATCGTTTCAGTGGTTTACTTCAAGCATTACAAAAGAAATTAGCATTGAACGTCCTCCGTTAATAGCTTCTAATTCTTCATCGATGAATTCTATGCAGACAATGTCATCTTGATCCTGGTTGGTCATGAGAGTGAGCGAGTGCGTCATGCTGGAATGAGTGACTGGTGGTTGTCTCAACATGCATAAGCTCACAGCGGCTGTGGTGAATTCCCCTCATAGCTTCTGGTGTCAATCCCATAGAAACATGGTGAAAAGCTGGTGACAGTAAAAGACAAGGAAGAGTATTAACAACTTGCCTTCCAAAAGGCACTTCATGATCAAAATAAACATGACAAGCCCATGCTTTCAAGTGGAAATCAGAATAATCACAAGCAATCAATCATCAGAAGGCAAAAACCTGGTCGTTGTTGTAACCTGACATGGCCGAGGTTCAACTTAGGCAGCTGTGAATCAGGGTTTACAACAGTCACCAGCAGCCATTCTGAGACATTATCTTATAGCCACCATCCTGAACAATCCATCTACCATCCATCAAACAGAACAATTAACACTGGCATGATAAAAGCATGGGCAAGAATTTCGGTAAGTGCGGTAAATCTAGCTATCGATTAAGAAGGTACACAGCAGCAACTGACATCATTCACCATCGAACAGGAGCCATCGAACAGGAGCAAACCGAATCTCTTGCCTTTTTGGCTACGATAATGTTATCTTTACAAGATAAGATTATAAATGGAGTTCAAAGAAGTGATGTGGCTTAACCCGTGGTCGACTCAAAATTACTCAACTAAGGACGTAGATCGAGGCAAACGACAATGGCCACCGATCAGTCAAACAGTTGTTTCTGTGTAATTTTATGTTTTGGATTCATGCTGGACCACACAAAACAGCTAGCAGCTATATCCAAGACATCCTTCAAGTCAATAGGCAACACCTACAGCAAAGAGGCGTTTTTGTTGCCAAAAAGTCGGAAGCAAAAACATTTGCTCGTCACTTCAATAATGGAGAGATAGAAGCGATTCGACAGTTAAAATTTCTTCGAAAAAAGGAAAATAAATGCAAATTACTGAGTTCTGAATGGCTACATCCAACAATCCTAAACACTGACGGCATCTCAAAGTTGGAACTTCTTTCCAGAAAAATAAATTCGAAAATAGGTCTTATCTTTTTCATAAGAGATCAAGCAAGCTGGATCAATTCAATGTATTGCCATACCATTCGACGTTTGTACCACCGAAGAGACTTCGCACAATATGCAAAATCCTGGTGCGTACAAAAAAGCTACTGGACACTTGATTGGTGTACAAAATTTGAAAATCTCAATACCAGTGGAATTGATCATAAATATATTGTAATGAGCAGCATTAAAAGTCGTGACCCCGTCGAGGACCTCATGCAGGCAATCGGTTTCAGCTATCCGCAAAGCGAATGGCAAACAAAAACAATCAACAGCGTCAACATACAACCTGGAACAAGGGGTATTTGGCTATCAAAGATCTGCAAGGAAATTTGTGATGACTTGGATGTAAATACTGATGAACTAAATAATAGGGGGCAAGAAATAAGGAATATTGCAATCAAAAAACGTTGGCATCTAGAAAAATTTTATGGATTCAATCAGGATCTCTACAATGAAATAACAACAAATTTTGACGACGGCAATAAGACGTTTGCCGAGAAATACCTTAACAATGAGTGGCAGCATTTCTTTCCCCACAAACAAGTTATCGAGAGCGTTTACCATTCCCCTAAGGATGAACATGAACTGATCGAGCTGCAGAAGAGCCTCTTGGAGGCATTAGAACGTATGAATTTCCCAAAATCAAAAATAAAAGAAGCCTCAAGCCTATTTCAGGACTATGCAATACGACAACAACCTATCTAATCGGCAATGTCATTAAAATTCTGAAAAAGATCCATCTGGAAACATCAATAACTGCGCTACACTTTTAAAATTTGTATTTAATTTTTGATTGGCATCGGCAGAAATGGCAGGCCAAATGCGAGCAGAAGCTCGTGATCATTGATATTGAACAAATAAGCAATGAATCGTTTCTTTTACTCTAATAGTAGCTGTCAATAAATACTCTCACAATCAAGTATAGGTACGGATCACTGGTGTGTTTTTCAAATAGAATAGCGATGATCAAGCTATCAATGCCTATCAAGGTCGCTACATGCATTCTCAAGCCAATGGCTCAAACAGGGCTTTCGAATGCAGATGATGACGACGCAGAATCATCAAAACCCCGTCTTGCGACGGGGCCAGAGCAAGACCGAACGAGTTGCTGAAAGAATCAGTTGTTCGTTAGTCAAGGTGCTTGAACAATCAGATTGCTTTGATCGCTCCGATGATGTCTTCTGCGGTGGTTCCTGCTGTGGTTTGAATGCCGGTTAATCCCATGTCTGACTTAAGCCAGAACTGTGATTCACCATTGCTGCCTGTTCCGGCATGGCTGACTTCAACACTATCAATGTTGCGTTTGCGAATCAGCAGCTGGTCGCCTTCTGTGTGGTCAAAATCGCCAATAATATTTTGGTCATGTTGTTTCATCAAGCCAAAGCGATCGGCACCTGCTTCTCCGTAATACATGTTGGAGCCATGGCCAGCCAGCAGCAGGTCATCTCCTTCACCGCCTTGCAGTTGGTCATCTCCTTTGCCTCCAAGTAATTTATCGTTGCCGTCGCCGCCGAACATCTGATCATCACCATCGCCACCAATCAATTTGTCAGTGCCGCCATAACCAAATAACTTGTCATTGCCAGTACCGCCATTGATATAATCTTTAAAGTGCTCTGAGCCATGAATATAATCATCGCCCTCATGGCCAAACATCCAATTCATATTTCTGTCGGTTCCTTGCATGTAATCATTGCCGCCACCTCCTTTTAGCACCCATTTGTGCGTGCTTTGTGATGGTGCGGTTACGTAATCATCATTTTTAGTGCCTGTAATCCAAGAGACTGGTTTTGGGTCGGCTGTCATATATTCAGTTCCTTGATTCTGAATGAGGCCGGGCTGATCGACATAGTCCGAATATCCTTTACGAAAGGTGCG
>MDSW01108256.1_pt1 | contig 17416 bp, 19 predicted proteins | sample 811171 | NCBI WGS metagenome assembly MDSW01 (sample SAMN05326641, study PRJNA326480) | marine metagenome | isolation source: seawater | place: Atlantic Ocean: North West | collected 2012
ACTATTAAGGAGTTAGAAGAAAAGAACTATGATGCTTATGTGTTGGGTCCTGGGCCATCAAACCCTAAAAACGCTGGTATTTGTCTAGATTTAATAAAGCATTTTTATCAGACAAAACCAATACTGGGCGTATGTCTTGGACACCAATGTATTGGCGAAGCATTTGGTGCAAATATCATCAAGTGTAAAGTTATTAAACATGGAAAAACATCCCAAATAAATCACGACGGTACTTCAATTTTTAGTAATGTAAAAAATCCTTACCATGTTATGCGTTATCACAGTTTGGTGATCGAAAAGGAAACATTAGATAAAGATTTTAATATTAATGCATGGATAACTAATAAAGATGAAGATTCTATTATGGGCATCAAGCACCAAAAATTTAATTTAATCGGTATTCAATTTCATACTGAATCAATATTTACTGATCAAGGAGCAAAATTAATTTCTAATTTTTTAACCTTAATAAAATGAATATAAAAGAAGCGCTATCTGAGATAACTAAATCAAATGATAAATTTAAATTTTATCTTGAACATATATTAAGTGGTGAAGCGACTAATGCTGAAATAACTGAAGCATTAGTTACTCTGAATGAATATGGTATTGATTATTATGTAATGGATGCTCTAGCCTCAGTAATGAATTCCTACGTTGATAGCATTGAACTTTCAGATAATGATTTCATTGATACTTGTGGTACTGGTGGGTCTAATTTAAAAATTTTTAACTGCTCAACTATTTCTGCCTTTGTGGTAGCTTCATGTGGTGGAAAAGTAGTCAAACATGGCAATAAATCTATAACGTCTAAATCAGGAAGTGCCGATTTCCTAGCTAGGGCTGGTGTAAATATTAATAATGTAAAAGCTAATGCAGTTAGTGCATTTAATCAGTTTGGGATTACTTTCTTATTTGCACCAACCTATCATCAAAGACTTAAACATGTAGCAGCTCAAAGAAAAACCTTGGGCGTTAGGACCGTTTTCAATGTTGTAGGTCCATTGGTAAATCCTGCTAATCCCAATTACCAAATAATTGGTACCTCAGATAGTCAAATAAATGAAGCCGTTATTAATGTTTTAAAAAATAAAGGCTTATCCAGAGCAATGGTAGTAACTTCAGATGATGGTATTGATGAGCTATCAATCACTTCTACAGCTTCAGTGCATGAATTAAGACATAATGAAATTACAACTTATGAAATTAACCCTGAAGACTATGATCTATCAAGGTGTGCAATAAAGGAAATTCAAGTCGAGACTTTAGAAGAAGCTTATTTGTATGGAATAGAGATCTTAAATGGAAAAAGAGGTCCAGGATTCGATATGGTTGCCTTGAATGCCGGAGCTGCCTTATACATATCTAATAAGGTTGAATCACTGGCAGAGGGAATAAAAAAAGCCAAAAGAGAATTGCATTCAGGTCGACCATTACTCTTGTTAAATAAATACGCTAAATTTACAAACCAACCATGACTGTATTAGAAAAAATAATTCAAGCAAAACATCGCAGGATAGGCATTCAAAAACTTTCCAATTCCTTTACTGATCATTACATAAACAACGATTCTAATGTGGCAGGACCTAAATTTTTTGATTCCCTTATTAAATCTAAAAATGAATATAAAATCATTGCTGAGATGAAAAAAGCATCACCTTCAGCCGGTCTGATTGTTCAGGATTATAAACCTGATTTAATTGCACAAGAATATGAAAGAAAAGGCTATACAAATTTATCTATACTTACTGAGGAAGATCATTTTCATGGCTTACTTTCCCATATTTCAAAAGTTAAGAAAATATCACAGTTACCTGTGTTACAAAAAGATTTTATTGTTGATGAATGGCAGATCTATCAAGCAAAAACTACAGGCGCAGATTGCATATTACTAATTGCAGAAGTTCTAACTAAAGAAGAAATAGATTCATTTATACATACTGCAAATACTTTACAGCTTGATGTGTTGTTGGAGTTTCATGCTGAAGGAGAAATAGCAAAAATATTGGATACTAATCTTCGATTTATTGGTATAAATAACAGAAACCTTCATACCCTTGAGACAGATGTCAATCATACATTACGAATTAGAGATAAATATCACAAAGAACTAGAAAGATTTAAGATTGTAGCTGAATCAGGTTTTAAAACAAAAACTGAACTTGATAAGTACAAATCGAATGAAATTGATTTATTCTTAATAGGAGAAAGTTTACTAAAGGAAAAAATATGAAAAAAATATTAATAATGATGTTTATTGCAAGTAGTCTACTAGCTGAACCAAGAGTCTATTTTATTGAACCAAAAAATAACCAAATTCTTACAGAAAGAGAAGTGACCGTAAAATTTGGTCTCGAAGATTTCGGTGTTGCACCAGCTGGCTATGATGTGCCCAATACAGGTCATCACCATTTACTTATTAATGTAGATTTACCAACAGACTTAACTTACCCAATAAAAGCAGACAATAACCATATACATTTTGGATTAGGACAAACTGAAACAACAATTACTTTACCCAAAGGAACACATAGATTAAGACTTTTGATGGGTAATTTTCTGCATATACCTCATGAAGAGCCAATTTTTTCAGAAGAGATAATTATTACTGTTAATTAATTTATGACTGAACTTACAGTTACCCAAGTATATGCTGTAGGTGCTCCAATAATATTAAGTTTAATTTTTTTCGAAACTTTAATTTCAAATTTAAAAAATGTTTCTTATTACAAAAAGGAGGATACTCTCTGCACAGTTGGTTTGTTGTCAGGTAATATTTTGATGGTTTTTGCTATAAAAGGATTAACACTTGCACTTCATTTTTATCTATATCAATTTAGAATTTTAGATTTAGCATCCTTAATACCCTCATGGTTAATGTGGATATTAGCATTCATTCTTATAGATTTAGTTTTTTATATCTACCATCGTATTTCACATCGTAGTAGATTTCTTTGGGCAATACATATGAGTCATCATTCAAGTCAAGAAATGAATTTTGCAGTTTCGTTTCGACAGGCTTGGCTTGGTCCAATATCAAAAATACCTTTTTTTATTACCTTACCTCTAATTGGACTTGATCCAACTATTATTGCGGTAGCCGGTGTGATAAGTACGCTATGGGGAGTATTTGGCCACACAAAAGCAATCGGAAAGCTTGGCCCTATAGAGTGGATTTTTAATACACCTTCGCATCATAGAGTTCACCATGGTGCCAATAAACAATACATAGATAAAAACTACGGTAATCTACTAATTATTTGGGATCGCTTTTTTGGAACATTTGAACCTGAAAAAGCAAGTGTTAAATATGGATTAGTTAAAAACGTTAATACATTCAACCCAGTAAAAATAACTCTTATGGAATGGAAATTTATTTTTGCTGATATTAGGAAAGCTTCAAATTTTAAAGAATCTTTTAAAATTTTTTTTGGCCCACCAAAAACTAGAGAAAGATAAAAATATCCAAGTAGATTTTTAGTCCTGGTTTATCTTACTTTTATCAGTTTCATCTCTGTGTTTTTTGAGATACTTCATAAAAGGTGTCCCACCAGTTCCTCTAACTTTTGAACCACCAGAACCAAATAATGTACTTTTTGTATTTTGGCTATGAATATAATCTGCAGCATATTGAAGATGTTGTGTCCTAAAAATTGATACCTCTTGGAGACATTCATCATATATTCTTTTTAAACCTTTGTTTTCACTTATGAATTCTTTTAACTTGCTATGTTTTTCTGCATACTCTATTAGTTCTCTATGACCTGGAGGCATGTAGAACCGCATTTCATCCAAGTATTCTCTGAGCTCATCTCTTTCATGAACAACATTAAATAAAGCATCTAAAGTTGGAACTATTGAACTTTGAGCGCCAGTTTCACCTCGAAAAAGCTGAGGCTCATTATTAAAACAATCTTCATAAATTAAACCTTCTGGTAAATCCGGATTATTTTTCCAACCAAAAATATAAGGTCTCACTCTGTGGTAATAAATATAAGGATCACATTTTTCAGGCATTTTTCTAAAAATATGATTAACTTTCATCATTGAATCTTTTATGTTGGTTAATTCATTTAAGACTAGATCTTTATTAATTGTATTTTCATCGAAAGCTGAAGCAATATTTAGGGCAGAAGTAATGGCTAATGTAGCTTCATGTTCAATACATACATGTATGGTTACGAACCAATCTTCATCAATACCACCTAGAAAATTATAGTTAAGTGCAACATTATCTAGCGATATAGGTTCATTGGTATCAATTTTATGCCAGTTATCAAGGCAGTAACTTGCATAACTTAAAACTGCTGGTCGACCAAGGATTTCAGAAATCTTCACCCAAGGTTTAGCTAAAGATGATGGCAAAACTTTTGAAGGATTTAAATCCCCCCATACATAAGCATGCGCTAAAAAAGAAAATTGAACATTAAGTAATCGTAATTCATCTTCTTTGTATATAGACAGATCATGAGAAAAGAAAGAAGAGGGTAATTTATCAACTTGGTTTCTAATCTTATTAGTTAAAAGTAATTTTGGTATTGATTGAGAAAGATCCCTCAGTTTGGCAACATCTAAATCAGAAGATTCAATATAACGAAGTGGTTCAATATCTGGTAGATAACCACAAAAGTTATCTTTATCAAGTGTCAAATATGATTTCATTTTCATATTCTATATCACTTATTTTTTTTTACATTATTTGCTTGCATAATTTTTTCTTATCCATATAATTCATAAATGAGAATGATTATCATTTCGATTATCATTTAAATATTGGAAGATTATATGAAAAATTTACTAAAAATTTTATTTCTACTGTCAGGTATAATATTTGCACAAGTTGATAGCAATTCAGAGGATCAAGTAGAGGAAGTTGTTGTAAAAGGTAATGTTCTATATTCTGATCAAGTTAATGCTCTAAAAACCCCTGTACCGGTACTAAATGTTCCACAAACAGTCACAATCTTTACTGACGACGATATACGTTCACAGGGTTTTAGAGAAATAGGAGACATTATTCGCTTTACTCCTGGTGTTAATACATCACAAGGTGAGGGACATAGAGATGCAGTTGTATTTAGAGGTGTAAGATCAACAGCTGACTTTTATTTAGATGGTGTTAGGGATGATGTTCAGTACTATCGTTCTCTATATAACATTGAACAAGTTGAAATCCTAAGAGGTCCAAACGCTCTTTTATTTGGTCGTGGTGGAACTGGTGGAATTATCAATCGTGTAACTAAGAAAGCAGTTTTAGGCGAAATGTTTGGTGGTTATGACCTAGGTGTTGATTCATTTGGAGCATTGGATTTTGCAGCAGACTATAACGTTCAAACTGGTGATAACACCGCACTACGTTTTAACATACATAGTGATGCTCTAGAAAATCATAGAGACTTTTATGAAGGCGATCGATTTGGGATGAATCCTACAGCCACTATTGCATTGAGCGACAAGACTACTGTTGATCTCTCTTATGAATATGCAGACCATGAAAGATTTATTGATAGAGGTATTCCTACTATTAATAATGCACCTGATGAATCATTAAGCAATATCGTATTTGGTGATGAAGATATTAATGTCACTACTTTGGAAGCTAATATTATGCGTGCAAATGTAAGTCACAATTTTTCTGAGACCAGAAAGGCTAATCTTGCAATTCAGTCTAGTAGCTTTGAGAAAATGTATCAAAATTTATATGCATCTGGCTATGATGGAACTTTAGTAACAATGGACGGTTATCTAGATCCTACTGAGAGAGATAACTTTATTATCTCAGGCAACATAGTTAGCGAGGTCGTAACAGGATCTATAACTCATACTATTTTATTTGGTGCTGAATTAATTAATACCGAAAATAAAAATCTTCGTTATGACACTAACTGGTCAACTACAGATGATGATAATGAAATCTTTGATATTTCAAGACCTATGGACTTCACTGTTAATTCAACTGGAGTAGCTACTGCTGTTAACTTTACAAATTCTTTAAAGAGTAAAACAGAATCAGATATATCTGTTACATCATTATTTATTCAAGACCAAATGGATCTTTCTGACAATGTAAAACTTTTATTAGGAGGTCGTCTAGATAGTTTTGATATTACCGTTGATGACATAAAAAATGGTACATCTGAATCAAGAACAGATGACAGATTTTCTCCAAGAGCTGGTGTCATTTATAAGCCACAAGATAGTGTTTCTTTATATTTAAGCTATAGTGAAAGTTTCTTACCAAGATCAGGTGAGCAATTTAAATCACTAAGCGCTACTTCAGCTAGATTGGACCCAGATGTTTTTGAAAGTACAGAACTTGGTGTAAAAGTTGCTATTACAGATACCTTAAACTTTACAGCAGCTATATTTGATAGCGAACAAACTAGAGCAACATACGATAATGTTACTGGTGAGAACTCAGAAATAAGAGGACTGCAAGTTGATGGAATAGAACTTGAACTTAGAGGTCAAGTTAGCGACAAATTAGAACTAGCAGTTGGATATAGCTCTTTGGATGGTACTACTAGCTCTGGTGGAGTTGCTAGAGAAGTTCCTGATCATACATTCTCATTATTTGCAAAATATCAAGTTGATGAGAACTTTGGCTGGGCATTTGGAGTAACTCAACAAGGTGAGTCGCACATCAAAGATAATAGTCCTCTTATATTGCCTGAGTACACTAGATTTGATTTTGCAGCGTACTGGAATGTAGCTGAAGATTTAGTTCTGAGATTAAATGTTGAAAATTTAACAGATGAACTTTATTTCCCACATTCACACAGCACTCATCAAGCTTCAGTAGGTGAACCACTGAATGCAAGAGTTTCATTAACTAAGACTTTTTAATTAATGATCCATTTAAAATTAAATGGGGGGCAAGCAGAAATTAAAGGGATTGAGTTGTCATATTCCACCCTTGCAACAGATGATGATAATTCAATGTTAATGATGCTTGCCTATACCATTGGAGTTGTAAAATAGACTTTCAATTCATATTTTTACCTTCATAGAATAGGAAGATAGTTTCACTTAGCCCTTTAGAAATGGAGGGCTTTTTTTATTCAGAAAACTGTTAGACTAAACATTAATGAAATTTAGCTACCCTCCAATAATTGCTCTTGCATGTATTGCTATACAAGTATTGCTTAACTTTTTAGTGCCTCTAGAGTTAAATCTAAGCTTATTTCTTGGTCTTATATTATTGATTTGTTCTCTTACGGTAATTGCTTATGCATTTAAAGAATTACATACACATCAAACTACATATGTGCCAGATGGAGAGCCAGAAAAACTAGTTACTTCAGGACCGTTTTCATTTAGCAGAAACCCCATTTATTTAGGCATGGCAGGAATACTTCTTGCAACTGCTTTTTTGATGCAATCACTTTCAGCTTTATTAATTCCTGTATTATTTGTAACTATAATCCAAAGCACCTGGATACCCCATGAGGAAAAAAAGTTAGCAGAAATTTTTAATGAAGAGTGGAAAGATTATTCAGCTAAAACTAAAAAATGGCTATGAGGAAATATTTTTAATAACTAATTTTTTCCATTCTTGATAACCTATTTCCATAGATTTATTCAAATCATTCTGAGGGTTGTATAAAGTTTTTTCTTGATTTCTGATTGAATCATCATTAATTAATCCAGTAGTTATTCCAGCTAAACATGCTACGCCTTTTGCAGTTGATTCAGTATTTTTAGGTACTTGTATTGGAATATTTAAGATATTAGCTATGTGGGAAACAAAAATTTTATTCGATGCCATTCCACCATCAACACTTAGTGATTTAACCTCAATATTTGTTTTTTCTAAGCAATTTACAATATCTTTAGTCTGATAAGAGATTGAATTGAAAGCAGCATTAATTAAATCCTTCTTTGATGTATCTCTCGTTATTCCATGAAAGCTTGCTCTTATATTTGAATCCCAATACGGAGCACCTAAGCCAGTAAAGGCTGGAATGAAATAGACACCATTACTATTAGCATTGATGTTTAGATAATTTTCAGAATCCGGACTTTTAGGAAAAAACTCTAAATTATCTCTTAACCATTGAATAATTGTTCCTGCAGAATATATGCTTCCTTCAATAGCATAATGAACTTCTTTATTAAAGCTAAATCCTATGGTTGTTAATAGACCTTCTTTTGAAAATACAGGTTTGGTACCAACATTAGCCATCAAGAAACACCCAGTTCCATATGTGCTTTTTAAATTACCAGATTGTAAGCATCCTTGACCAAAGAGAGCAGCCTGTTGATCGCCCAATACGGCATTTATATTGATTTTGTTGAAATCAGATAAAACTCCAAATGATGCATCTGAATTACATACATCAGGAAGCATTGATTCAGGAATATCAAATAAATCCAATAAATAGTTATCCCAACTTAATGTATTTATATTAAATAACATTGTTCTTGATGCATTAGTAATATCTGTTTTATGAATGGCTTTATTAGATAAAATGTACATTAAATATGTATCAACTGTTCCGAAACATAGTTTTCCATCTTTAGCTTTTTTATATGCACCTTCTACATTATTTAATATCCATTTGATTTTTGTTGCAGAAAAATAGGGATCTAAAATCAAACCTGTTCTCTTCGCTATTTCCGTACGTATTTTGTCATCACCAAAAGATAAACAAAAATCATTAGTTCTTCTATCTTGCCAAACTATTGCGTTATAAATCGGCTTTCCTGTATCTCGTTCCCAAATAATTGTTGTTTCTCTTTGGTTTGTGATTGCAGCTGAGGCAATATCATCAAGGTTTACCCCACTTAACGAATCAATAACTGATTTGATTAAAGTTTCTGGATCTATTTCAACCCAACCATCCTGAGGATATATTAATGGGTATTCATGTTGAGACATTTCAACAATATCTGCATTAGAGTCGAAAACTATAGATCTAGAGCTTGTAGTACCTTGATCAATTGTTAAAATCTTAGTCATGTTTAAATTTAATATTCTAACTAAATTCATTTTAATATTTTTCATGGTTAGTTGCTCGTCTGTAGAAAATAATTCTTTTGGTAAAGAGAGAGAAAAAAAAATAACTGAACTTAAAGAAGACTGTTCTTTTGCAACAGTTGATTATGACCGTACTGGCCAACCACTTTATATATGCTATAAAGATGGAACATCTATAAAAAGACAAAAAGTTGTAGACGATACAAATCAAGAAAAAATTGACTCACCAGAGACACCAACTGTTGATTAAATATACTGTTTATTCGAAAAAAAATTGTTCTTATTGTGTTAGAGCAATTGCTCTGCTTGAAGCCAAAAATATGCCTTATGAAGTAAAGAAAATTGATGAAGAAATAGAGCTTTTTAAAGAAATGCAATCAAATGCACCATCCATGAAAACATTACCAGTTATATTCAAAAACGAAGTGCTAATTGGTGGTTATCACGAACTTTATAAATCATTTCAAATAAATGAATAATTTTATCTTCTATGACACAGAAACATCATCCGTTAAAGAATTAAATTATATTCAAGCCATACAGATAGGTTCTATTTTAACTAACTCCTCATTAGAAAAAATAGATTCATTTAGCTTAATTTGCGCTCCTTTACCATGGACTTTGGTTACACCTAAAGCACTATTAATAAACAAAAAGGAGGAAATTTTTAATTCAGATATTACTCATTATCAAATGATTAAAAATGCATTCGATAAATGGTCTTTATGGTCATCATCAAGTGAATCAATTTTTATTTCATATAACGGTATGCGTTTTGATGAAGAGATTATGAGAAGGCAATTCTATTGGAATCTATTAGATCCATATTTAACCAACACAAATGGTAACTCTAGATTAGATATTCTTATGAAGATGTACGTAATTGCGTTTTTCTATCGAAACAGTTTCCCAATACCTTTTAAAGATGACTCTATTTCATTGAGATTAGAGCATTTTGCTGAAATATTTAAAATTAATACAGAAAATGCACATGATGCTCTTGAAGATTGTGACTATTTAAAACAACTACTTAATGAAATTAAATCTTCATTACCAAATTTTTACAATGAATTTATCACCACCACTTCTAAGATTGACTTATTTGAACATTTAATTACAAACAAACTACATTATCTATGCACCTACATACCTTCAAATAAAACTATTCGCTCTATACCATTTACAGCACTTGTCACAGAGGAAGCTAAAAATCAAACAATAATTTTCAATTTAATTAATGATCCTGAAGATTATTTCGATTTAAACATTCAAGAACTTAGAGATCTTATTGATGATAAAAAAAAGACACCCTTCAAAGTAATTGGAATTAACAAATCACTTCCTAGTATCTGTGCAAATACATTAGAAAAAGATAATCTTTTACCTAAAGAGAATGCTCAATATTCAAAAAGGGCAGAAACACTTCAAAGCAATCCTGATTTTATTCTTAAAATAAATGAAATCTTTAATGACATTGAAAAACCCATATACGTTAATTCATATAATGAGGAACAACTTTATTCTGGAGGTTTTCCAACCAAAATAGATAAAGATAGAATGATAAATTTCCACAATACGGATTCGCTCAGTATAAAACTAGATATTGCTAATTCATTTGAAGATGAAAGATATAAAGATTTTGCTATACGTATTTGTGCACAAGAATTTCCATCAGAAATCAATATCCAATATCTGCAACATTGTAAAAATTTAGTTCAAACAAGATTCAGTGAGACGGGTCCTTGGCCTGATTCGACTAAATACCTTAAAGAAGGAGAGGATCTATTAAAAGAATTAAAAGACATAAGTGAAAAAAAACTCGTTAATTTAGCAATTAATTCCATTAAATCTAGTCGAAATTAATATATCTATTTGTATATAATAGGTACGCAGTAATTGGGCTATATGAAAAAAGCATTACTTACAATTTTTATTTCGAATATTTTATTTTCATCAATTGATTTTGATGGCCATGTAAATAATGATGAATGGGCTAACGCAGACAAGTACTTAATTCCTTATGAAGTAGAACCTGGATACAATACTCCAGCAAAATATAAAACAGAAGCATTTATTACTCATGATGATAACTATCTATATGTTGGATTCAAAGCATATGGCAATCAAGACAACACCAGAGCTAGGATAAGAAGTAGAGATTCTATTTACTATCTTAATGATTTTGTAGATATTGGTATTGATACTTATGCTGATGGTAGATATACAGTCTCATTCAGTGTTAATCCTAAAGGCAGCATTGGAGATCGAAAATATTCATCATTTTGGCCAGATGCATCCTATAACGTCGAATTTGAAGGTAATGGACATTTTACCGATTATGGATATGAGGCTGAGCTTAGAATTCCATTCACTTCTATTGACTTCCCTGAAACTGATCAACAAAAATGGAAAATTTATTTTTTGAGAAAGTTATATGAGAATGATAATGAAACAAGATATCTAAGTAATAAAGACATAGAAGGAGCCGGCTGCAGAATATGTCAATCAGATATTTTTTATGAGTTCTCAGGAGTAAAGAAAAAATCTAAAAAACGTTTAATTCCTTCAATTACAGCTAATTCCTCTGCTGAAAGAAATGATTTAGGTGAAATGAAAAGAAATTCACCTGAATCTGAAATATCTTTAGGTGGAATTTATGAGCTAGGTGGTAACAATCTTGAATTTACAATTAACCCAGATTTTTCACAGATTGAAGCCGATGAAAGTAAGATTGATGTTAACTCTACTACAGCACTAAGATTTGAAGAAAGGCGAATTTTTTTTAATGAAGGAAGAGATTTCCTTCAGTCTCGACTTAATTCTGTGTACACAAGATCAATTAACAATCCTAGTTACGCTGTAAAAATATTTAACAGAGGAGATAAACATAGTTACTATTTTTTAGATGCTGAAGATAGAGATACCCCAATAATCATCCCCGGTAGCCAAAGATCTTATTCTGCAATTTTAGGAAAAAGCCATGCAAATATTTTTAGCTATAAATATAACCTTGATAGGGGTCAATATCTTACTTTCCTTTCAACCAATAGATCATATGATGGTGGTGGTTCAGGATTATTATACTCATCTCGAGGATACATTATTTTAGACAAACAATATTCAGCTTCATTTGAAATAGCTAAAAGTGAAACAGATGAACCAATAAGCGATGCAATTACAACAACGAATGGCACAAAAAATCATACCTATGCTTTAGATGGAGAATCATTTTCAGGCTATGGCGGTAGATTCACTTTTAGAAGTAATACCGAAAAATGGGGATGGAATTATGAATTCGAAACTAAATCTCCAGATTTTAGAACAGATTTAGGTTTTACAAGTGAGAATAACTGGAAGAAGCACTCAGTTAGTGGAGATTATAAATATAGATCTGATGGACTTTTTAAATTTATAAGATTAGATGGAGCGAATGTCATTATGAAGAATTATCAAAATGATGTTCTTGGTCAAATGACAAGAATTGGATCAAAAATAGAATTCAATAACGCATTTGAAGTCGAACTTAGAGCCGAAACTTGGAATAAATTTCAATTTGATGATTATGTATTTAACGATACTTATGAATATAAAATTGATATTAATTACAGCACACCAAAAATATTTTTTAAAGTCAGTAATGACTGGGGTGATGCTATAGCTAGAAATATTGCAGTACCTGAACTGGGTGATAGAAAAAACATCTCTGCCAATGCATGGGTTAATGTGACAGATCAATTATTTGTTGGTGCAAACATTAGACAAAGTAAACTAACAAGCAAAATTACAGGTGAGGACTTTTTCTCCGGCTACATTGGGTCAGTGAAAACTACATACCAATTTAATAAGAATTCTTTTGTAAAACTTAACTACGAATATAATAATTTTAATGAAGACTCTTATCTTCAAGCGCTTTTTCAATGGCAACCTGATTCAGCAACTATTTTTTATTTTGGTGGAACCTTCAATAGAGAGGATATTGCTGGAACGTGGGAAAATGAAAGTTCACAAATTTATATGAAATTTCAATATCTATTTAATTTTGATTAATCAATTAGTGTAATATAAATAATAGATGTCTAAAGTTACCAAAGAGCTCGCAAATCTTGCCGAAATGCTTATTAATATGCAGAAAGATCTTGGTCTGAGGGATATGAATCCTACTGAAGCTCATGTTTTTCTTATGATAGTTAGAGAACATGAATTAAATGGTTCTTGCTCTATGTTAAAAGCAGTAGAGGTGTCTCATAAATCTCGTTCTACAGTTTACAAAGCTATAAGGAAATTAGTGAAAGCAGGTATTATTTCCATACAAAACTCTGATAAAGATAAAAGATCGTTTTTAGTAGTTCCACAAATATAAATTAAATTATGCCTAAATTTTTTGAATTATCGGTTTACACATGTTTTTTTTATTTTTTAGTATGGGTTATTTGGCTCTTCTTGGTTCAACCAGTTGAGCAGGGATCTACAGGACTTGGAAGTCTTGCATTTCTTCCACATGCTGCAAGAGTCTTGCCTGTATTATTTTTTGGAGGTAAAGCTATCCCAGCTATATATTTTTCTGAGTTTATAGCTACAAACTATATAGGAGATTTAGAATACACAACAATTTATGGTGCTCTTATAAGTAGCACTGCAATACTAATATCCTGGGGAGCATTTAAATTACTTGATGTTGATCTTAAATCTAAAAGAGTGCTTCGAAATACAGATTGGAAGCATGTTACATTATTCATATTAGTCTCAGCATTAATCAATGGTGTTGGTAATGGTGCGTATTATCTATACATCTATGAAGTCCTTGATCCCTTGATAACCATTAGATTTGTTATTGGGGATATTGTAGGAGCCACAATAGTGATATTATCTCTAATGTTTTTAACAGGATTTATTAAAATCCCAGAATCTAAAAATGATTGAAGTAAAAAATTTATCTAAACAATTTAAAGTTCCAACTGAAAAAAAAGGTTTATTTGGTAAAAAAAAGAAACCTTTCTGGGCTGTAGACTCACTAGATTTTAAAGTAACTAAAGGCACTGTAGTTAGTATTTTAGGCCCAAATGGATGTGGGAAAACAACAACATTAAGAATGATCGCAGCCATGCTAACACCATCTAAAGGCACAGCATTAATAGATTCATTGGACGTTCGTAAAGATAAACAAAAAATTAAATCGAAAATTGGCTACATGACTAACAATACATCTTTATATGATCGCTTGAATGTTATCGAAACAATCAAATTTTTTGCGGAACTCAATCAAATACCAGAAGATATATATATTCCACGAGCAGAAAAATTATTTAAACAACTAGAAATGAATGATTATCTGCTAAAAAGAGTTTCAGATTTAAGTACTGGAATGAAACAAAAAACGTCTATAGTCAGAACATTAATTCATGATCCTGATCTAGTTATTTTAGATGAACCAACTACAGGTGTTGATGTTACGGGCCAATCAGTAATAGTTGATCTGATTAAATCAATAAAAGAATCTGGTAAAACTTTAATTTTTTCTACTCATCAATTAAACGAAGTAAGAGATATTGCAGACCACATAATTGTTATGAAATCTGGCAAAAAAGTTTTTGATGGGAATAATAAAAAGTTTCAAAATCTAAACCCTAATAAATCTTTTACTGAAATTTTTATGGAGATGGTTGATGGCTAAATGGCAAATCTTACTTATAAAAGAAATACGACATCTTTTTAGAGACACTAAAACTATTATCCAAACGGTTGTGGTGCCAACTTTCTTAACACCTTTACTTATTGGCGGCATAGTTTGGTATATAAGCTCAATAGCAATAGAAGAAAGTAAGAAGGATTATGATGTAGCAATTTACGATGTAAATAATACGCAATTGATTACTAAATTTGATGAAGCTGAAAGACTTAATATAAGTAAATATGAATCTATCCAAGATGTTATTGATTCAGTAACAAATGATGATTCAGAAATTGGAATTGTTATCGATGATTTATTTCAGCAAAATATAAATGACAACATTAGTTCATCGGTCACAATCTATTCAAAAAATATTGATACATTTTCTCAGGCAAAAAGTTTGGCTGAAGATATTATTGATAGTTATGAGAATGATGAAAGGTCAGAAAGATTATCAAGTCTAAATCTGGATGAAGAGTTTATTAATCCAATAGATATCATAGAAGAGGATTTAACTACAGAAAAAGAAGCAGCTGGATCATTTTTTGGCGGTATTCTCGCGTTCTTTTTTGTTATGTATGTAATTACAGGTTCTATGTATCCAGCAATTGACTTAGGTGCTGGAGAAAAAGAACGTGGCACAATGGAAACTTTAATTTCAACTAATATTTCATCATTAGAAATAATTATTGGAAAAATGTTTTCTGTTACTGCTTCAGCAGTCTTAACAGCTACATTTTCTTTATTAGGTTTTATTGTACCTCTTTTAATAATTTTCTTTTTTTACGCTGATTCTATACCTGAAAGTTTATTTGATACATTGTCATCATTAGTCAATCCAATTGCTTTTCTGGGAATTTTTGGTCTTATTATACCTTTGAGCATATTAATGGGAGCATTATTGCTTGCTGTTTCAGTGTATTCCAAAAATACTAAGGAAGCAGGCTTATTGTTGGGGAATTTAGTTATTGTTTTCTTTCTCCCGGCTTACATACCTTTATTTAATCCAGGAATAGAGTTAGATTTTGTTGGATCATTGATCCCTTGTTATAACTTGGCACTATTAACAAATTCATTAATTGCTGAAAATACCAATTGGTTGTTATATTGCAGTGCTTTAGGGTCAACAGTTGTTTATTGTTGCATAGCAATCTACATTACATACATTATGTTTGATGATGAAAAAATTATCTTCAGAAGTTAATGGAAGTAATAAATACGCCTGTATCACCTTATATTCAAAATGCACCAATAGCTTATTGTAGAGCAACCAAAGAATCTATTTTTGTAGATCCAGGCGACGAAATAGATAAACTTATAAATGTAAGCAATAATCTCAATTTAAAACCTCAATACATTTTTATTACACATGGACATATTGATCATGCTGGTGCAGCTGCAGAGCTTGCTAGAGAGTTAGATCTTAAAATTGTTGGCCCTCATATAGACGATAAATTTCTTCTTGATACTTTAGAAATTCAAGGACAAATGTATGGGGTGAAAGCAGAAAATTTTATTCCATCAAAATGGCTTAATCACAATGATTGGATAAAATTTGGATCTCAAAAGTTACAAATATTATTGTGCCCAGGACATTCACCTGGTCACGTAATAGCAGTTAATCATGAAGCTAAGAAAATTATTGGAGGCGATGTTTTGTTCAATGGATCTATTGGACGCACAGATCTGCCACAAGGTAATCATCAAGATTTAATTGATTCAATTAAAAATCATTTATTCACTCTTGATGATGATTATCAGGTTTTTTGCGGCCATGGACCAAATACAACAATAGGCCATGAAAGATCTACCAACCCTTTTCTAATAGATGCTTAACCAAAACTCTATGAACTTTATGAATAGAGTTATCAGGCTTGCTGAAGATAATCTAAATAATAATAAAATTCCTATAGCTGCTATTGTGGTTGATAGTTCAACTAATAAAATTATTTCCGAGGCTGTAAATGGTGATTCTGTTTTGGATCACGCTGAGATTTTAGCTTTAAAAAAAGCCTTAGATAAATTGTCTACAAATCGATTAACTAATCATGATATCTATGTAAGTATTGAACCTTGCCCCATGTGCGCTACTGCTATAGCAAAAACTCATATTAGAAGATTGTATTTTGGAGCAGAAGACGAGAAGGGGGGTGGGGTAATTAATGGTCCAAAAATCTATAACCATTCAAATTTAAAAGTCCCAGAAGTTATTTCTCATTGTTTTGCAGAAGAGACTGCTAATTTACTAAAAAAATTCTTTAAGAGTAAAAGAAATTTATAATCTACAGGTATAATCAGTTTATGTCCGAATTTGATCTGGTTCTTAAGAATGGCACAGTCTTTTTTCCATCAGGAAGAGAAAATACCGATATTGGAATTAAAGAAGATAAAATTATCTTTATTGGCAATATAGTCAACTCAGATAAATCTTTAGATTGTTCAAATCTTTACATTTTTCCTGGTCTAATTGATACACAATGTCATTTTAGAGAGCCTGGTGGAGAACATAAAGAAACAATTGAAACAGGCACTATGTCTGCAGCATTAGGAGGTATAACAGGTATATTTGAAATGCCTAACACAAACCCCCTAACAACAACTCCAGAAGCATTAGAACATAAAATCAAACGCGGAGTAGACACCGCTTATACTGATTTTGCTTTTTATTTTGGTGGTACTCATGAAAATTCTTCAAATTTATCTGAATGGGAAAAATTGCCAGGAGTATGTGGAATTAAAATTTTTATGGGATCAAGTACAGGAAATCT
>MDSW01217946.1_pt1 | contig 17413 bp, 19 predicted proteins | sample 811171 | NCBI WGS metagenome assembly MDSW01 (sample SAMN05326641, study PRJNA326480) | marine metagenome | isolation source: seawater | place: Atlantic Ocean: North West | collected 2012
CCTCCGCCGGTCCACGGCTTGCGCCAGGGCGGCGTTCCCGCCTCGATCTGCGCGATGATCTGATTGGTGACATGGGAATAAACGTCAAACTTCTCTGCGGTCATTTGTGACCCTCCTTCGCGTGACGCGGTCCGGGTCTCTTCCCCTTTCCGCCGATGGGCGGGCCTTCCCTCTCTGTTGTCTGGAATGCCCATGCATTCCGGACGGCAGAGCAGGTAAGGGCAAAGCCCGTCCTGCGGCCCGGTGGGGCCGTGACAACCGGGTGGAGGGCGTGAATTTGGGAGGGAACCGCGCGCCTGCGCGCGGGAGGAACCGGAATTCTCGACCGGAACCGACGCCACCGGCGGCGCTTGCCGGTTTTCTCGGACCTGCCGGGATGGCAGGCGGATCAACAGGATTGGAAACTGTCAGGGTAGGGGTGAGCGGGCGTCAGCCCGTCGATCCCCTGCCCTGTCTATCGCTCAAAGCGAGACCGGCATGCTGCCGGGATCACAGATTTGCAGTCGATTGTCTTATGGTCTCTCGGTTACACCGGCTTGATCCAAAAGGGTTTTCAATAGATGGTACGCGCTCAACCCAAGCGCGAGGAAACGTAAATTGTCGGCTCCTGATCCCAGAAAGCAAAAGAACTCTCGTGCCATTGTTGACCGACTCTTTGAGGACGCTTCCAACGTTTGGGTGACGCACTATTCTTGCGAAAGCTTCTACGACAGAACAGATGGTAGATCGCCCAGAATTACGTCCATTGCTGTCAGGAAGCTCGATTCTGGTCAGACAGTATCGTTTTCGATCCACCAGATTGCAGAGCTTGACGGCATCGATCTGTCTGGAATCACCGAACATTACGATGCGCTAGAACGGAAAATGCTCGACGGTTTTTTTGCACATGTAGGCAGCCATCGAGGCATGAAATACCTCCACTGGAACATGCGCGATATCAACTATGGCTTCGCCGCGATTGAGCACCGATATCGTGTTTTGGGAGGTGAACCACCCTTCATTATCCCAGATGAGAACAAGTTTGATCTCGCGCGGCTTCTGATCGACATCTACGGCGTCGGCTACACTGGCCATCCTCGCCTGACCACCTTGTTGGAAAAGAACAAAATTCAGCCGCGCGACTTTCTGAATGGCGCATCAGAAGCAGAAGCTTTTGAACAAGGTAACTACGTTGGCTTGCATCAATCGACCCTACGAAAAGTCGATATGATCGCGAATATCGCTGGTCGCGCGCGGGACCGGTCGCTCAAGACAAATACCACTTGGTGGGAAATGCATGGCGGGCGAGTTCGTACGTTCATAAACTTTGCCGCCGAGAGCAAACCCTTCCAACTGATTGCGGGCGCAGCGAGCATCATCGGTCTTATCATTGCATTCCAGCCCGAACTCCCTGGCGAGCTTTTGGCTACAGTTAAGAGCTGGGCTTCACCAAGCCCATAGAACGGCGAGGTTTACACCTCGGTTTCTTGATCCGGCATCTGATCAAACAGGATCACCCTCCCGTCGCCTTCGTCCGGATCGTTGACCAGGACAAACGGCACATCGGCCCCGGCCTTCTCATAGAGACAGCGGTACTTCATCTGGCCGTCGAGCGGATCGCGCACCTGGTCGTAGCGGTGGCTGTGCGGGATGCCCTTCTCGATCCAGCCTTCGACACCTGCGGGCGTCACAAGCGATAACGGCTTTCCGTCGAGCAAGATCGTCTTGCCCACGTTGAATACTTCATACATCCGATCAATCTCCTCTGTCGTTTCACCGGGTTGCGTCACAGGCTGTGGCCTTCGCCACGATCCCTGTCCCGCGTGTTTTCGTTTTCGTCGTCACCGCGCTCCTGTTTGCGCTCGTCCTCGATCTCCAGCTTTTCACGCGGCTTGTTCAGCACGTCCTTCAGGCGATCGTTCACGGACGGCTTGCGCGCCTCGCGCCCTGTGCCCTCGCCAATGTCATACTCGCTGTGTCTGTCCAGCTTGTGAACCGCTGCCTGGCCATCGCGCCCGGCGTCTTTCTCCATGATCTCCTTCAGCCGCTCCCGCGCATAATTGCGGCCTTCCGGTTTTGGCGTGTCGTCCTGCTCCCGTGACCGGCCCACAACGCGCGCCAAACGCTCCCGGAAGTCATCCGGGTTGCGGTCGCGGTCTTTCGCAGTCGCTGCCCTGAGTGCCGCCAGACCGGCAGAGACACGGCCCTGCCCGGACTCGCGCTCGATGCTGTAGGTCTCGCGCGCCAGTTCCAGCCGCGCGCGCATTTCGCGGAACGCGGCGCGGGCTTGGCGGGCGGCATGGACGACAGCGCCACGCTCGGTGACGGGTTTGTATTCCCGCCCCTGGCGCTCGGCCATCCACTTCGCCCGGCGCTCCATGGAGTTCGCTGCCGGTCCCAGCTTCAACTCCGGATCGCGGTCCAGTTCCTCGGCGGAGAGTTGATCACCCCGCTCCAACGCTGCCTCGCGCTGCGCTTCGAGCGACCGGTGATCAACGCGCTCCACCTCCCCTGCCCGCTCCAGCGCCCGGTTCTGCAGCTCGGCCCAGAGGCCGCGCATCTGCTCGATCTCGACGCCACCCGTCTTGGCGGAATCGAGCACACGGGTCTTGGTCGTGAAGCCTTCAGCTTCCAGCTTGCGGGTCGAGGTCAGGACGTGGGCATGGTGGTTCCGCTGATCGCCCTCGCGATGCGGCGCATGGATCGCCACATCGACGGCCACACCGTAGCGGCTGACCAGCTCCTGGGCGAAGTCACGGGTGATCTGGGACCGGTCCTCGGCGCTGATCTCGGACGGCAGGGCCAGCTCCCACTCACGGGCGGTGACGGAGTTGCGGCGGGTCTCGCTGGCCTCGACCTCGTTCCAAAGGCGGGACCGATCCGTGGCCCAATCCGGCGCGTCTTTCGGTGCCAGGATGAAGGTCTCCTCGATGCCCTGCTTGCGGGTGTAATCGTGGACACGACCTTCGCGCTGGCATTCGATGCGCTCCCCGACACGGTAGGCCGCTGCCGCCGTGGCAGAGCGCCCGGCGCTGCGTTTGATCGTTTTCACGGAGAGGTGGTAGCTGGCCATGCTCGCTACCCTCGCCTCTGACGCGCGCCGCTGCTGGCCCTGGCACATGCCCCAACATGGGCAATCGGGTCAGCCGTCTTTTCCCCGATGGATCGCGCCCTGCCCCGGCGCGGTACGAGTGGAAAAGACAGCCCGCCCGAAACGACCCTCTGGCTCTCTGAGGCGCGGGCTTGCCAGTGATCTGCCCCCAGATCCCCAGCCTCATGGGGGGCGGGATATGGGGACAGATCACTGGCGGTTTGCCGGGGGCAAACCCGGTATCGTGAGGGGGCGGCAGCACCGGGGCGCGATACCTCCCGCAAGGGAGACACCAGCGGCAGACCGGCCCCCACCGTGGGGCATCGGGCGAGACGCTGGTGCGATCTTGCGGGACGCGATCCAACTGCCAAAGTTGGCCCTGGAGAGTTTGAGAGGCTGGGAGCGCCTTTCATTCCGGCGCGTCTCGCGTCGGACGGAGTTCGCCATCGGCTGAGGCCCTGCCTCAAGGAGATCGCACGCAAAGCTCGGAACCGTAGGTGGAGAGTTTGCATAAGTGCGCCCTTGTCCTTTACAGGCCTACGGGTAAGCGCTATCGCTGGTTGTGGCAAGCCTAACCTTTACACCTGCCCTCTTTGAAGTGGATTCCCGAATTGGCCGAGACTGAGCTTGAACGCGCCGAGAAACGCTACGCCCAGGCCAAGGCCCGCCTGCAGGCTCTGAAGAACCGGGAAGCCACCAGACAGCGCAAGCTGGATACACGCCGCAAGGTGATCCTGGGCGGGGCGCTCATGGACCTGGCAGAACGGGACTCCAGCGCTGCCGCGATGCTCGACCGGCTGATCCGTAACCTCTCCCGTGAACAGGACCGCAAGGCCTTCGCAGAATGGGACGCTCCTTCCCCTGCTCCTACAGATGAGGACGCGTCCTGATGCGGAGCGTGATGCTCGTTTTCGGAGGGCTGTTCCGCTTCGTCGGTCGGTTGATCTTCACGCCCATTCTGTTGGGCTGGATGATCGGCGCTGTCCTGTTCGGGGCGATGCTTGGAACGCTTGTGGCCACGCCGTTCATCTTTGCCTTCTTCGATCAGCCGCCCGGTGAAAGCGCCTGGCAATGGCTGGTCTTCGGTCCCTTCATGCTCATTGGCGCTGTCTTCGGGTTTCAGTACTGGCGCATGGCCTCCGGTGCGGATGCCTACTTCGGTCTGACCGGCGACAGCCACGGCTCGGCGCGGTTTGCCAACCGCAAGGAGCTGAAGAAGCTTCAGCGGGAAGACGGCCTTCTAATCGGGCGCAATCCGCACACTGGACGGTTGCTGCACTATGACGGCCCGGCCCATCTGATCACCCTCGCCCCGACACGGGCCGGGAAAGGCGTCGGCACCGTGATCCCAAACCTGCTGGCGGCGGAACGCTCCGTCCTGGTGATTGACCCCAAGGGCGAGAATGCCCGGATCGCAGGCGAAGCCCGGCGGCGGTTCGGGACGGTTCATGTCCTCGATCCCTTCGAGGTCAGCGGCCATCCTTCGGCTTGCTACAACCCACTCGACCGGCTGACGCCGGACAGCCTCGATCTGGGCGAGGATGCTGCCTCCCTAACAGAGGCTCTGGTGATGGACCCGCCGGGACAGGTGACGGAAGCGCACTGGAACGAAGAAGCCAAGGCTATCCTCGGCGGGCTGATCATGTTCTGCGTCTGCCACGAGGATCGCGACCGCCGATCCCTCGCCACCGTCCGGGAATATCTCACTCTGCCCCCGGAGAAACTCCGGGCGCTCTTGGAGCTGATGCAGGACAGCGACGAGGCAGGCGGGCTGATTGCCCGCGCCGCCAACCGCTTCCTCGGGAAAGCAGACCGGGAAGCGGCCTCGGTCCTGTCGAACGCGCAGCGGCACACGCATTTTCTGGACAGCCCCCGGATCGCAAAGTGTCTGGCGCGGTCGGACTTCGCCTTCTCCGATCTGCGCCACAGGATCACCTCTGTCTTCCTGGTGCTGCCACCGAACCGGATGGACGCCTACAGCCGCTGGCTGCGCCTTCTGGTCTCTCAGGCTCTCCAGGACATTGCACGGGACGCTGAGGCGCCTGTGGGCGCTCAGGGGGCCTCTCAGCGCCTCAAGACGCCCACATTGTTCCTCTTGGACGAGTTTGCCGCCCTGGGCCGTCTGGAAGCCGTAGAGCGCGCCATGGGGCTGATGGCGGGCTACGGGCTTCAGCTCTGGCCGATCCTGCAGGACATGAGCCAGCTTAAAGACCTCTACGGCGACCGCGCTGGCACCTTCATTGCCAATGCCGGGGTTCAACAGGTCTTCGGGGTGAACGACTTCGAGACGGCCAAGTGGCTGAGCCAAATGATCGGCCAGGAAACTGCCGGGTTCCAGACCGACAGCTTCAAGCCTGGTGACGGTCCCAGCTTCTCGAACAACCTCACGGGCCGCGATCTGCTGACTCCCGATGAAATCATGCAGCTTCCCCCGGATCGTCAGCTCCTGCGCGTTCAGGGACAGGCCACCGCCATTGCGCAAAAGCTGCGGTACTACGTCGATCCTGAATTTGCCGGGCTGTTCATACCTGAAGCCCGATAACCTGAAAGCAATCCGCCATGTCCGACACACCCGCCTCCCCTGCCCCGCTCTCAGATGACGATCTGCGCGAAACGCTCGATCTTCTCGCGACTGCTGTCGCCAGCATCTCGGATCGGGTGGATGACCAGACGCGGGTGCTCGACCGGGTGAACAAGACGGCGACGGAAGCCCGCTCTGCCGCCTTCGCAGCTCAAAAGCAGACAGACCCGGAACACTATGGCGAGATTGTCGGCGCGACTATCGATGGAAAGATTGGTGACACACTGACCCGCGTCGGCCAGATGGCCGGTGATCTACTCAGGGCTTCCAACCATACCCAGGAAGTTCTCAGGAAAGCTGAAGAGGCCAAATCGGACGCCATGCGTCAGCTCTGGAAACGGGAACAGAAGCTGGATCGCTTCAAAAGCCGCCTTCCATGGTTCGGCATGGGTGCTGTCGTTCTCGCTCTTGTCCTGACGGTGACGCTTCCTCGTTTCTTAGCCAGCAACGCTTCCATGTGCGCTGTCCTTGGAGCTTCCTGGACCACGACAACCACAGGCGTCGATGCCTGTGTGTTTTATCAGCGTTGAGCGGTGATGTGCGGACGATGATCAGCTCTGACCGAGAAGCTGGGTGTTATATTTGTGTTATAGAAGGTGTTACGAGAATCGGCGAACTTCCAAGTCGCTGATATTATTAGAAAATACTGCGGTATTTTTGCCTGTCGGTGTGTAGAGTATCGAAAATTGGTGGGTAGACTAGCGAACAACGGTGTGTAGAGTATCGAAGAACGCGCCTGCTTGGTGGGCAGACTGTCGAATAATGGTGGGTAGAGTATCGAATAATGGCGAGGCCTCGTAAACGCACTGCACTGCTTCCGCAGCGGCACACCGAGCCGGACCTGTTCGTGTGCGATATACTCGATGCGACACCGAAAAGCGACCGCGCCTCAATGGAGCATCCTCTCTTTTCCCTGTCGGTCAAGAAGGACATGGCTGCATTCGAGTATGAACAGGGCAATGTGAAGGTGAAGATCACGCCTGCTGCCGAAGAAGGGCGGGCCAATGTTTTCGACAGAGACATTCTGATCTATGTGCTCAGCCAGCTCATGGCTGCGAAGAATGAAGGCCAGGAAATTGGACGCCGTGTCCGGATTTCAGCTCATGACCTTCTGAAGGCCACGAACCGTCACACCACTGGTCAAGCTTATGCCACGCTACGCCGTGCTCTCACCCGTCTTCAGTTCACTCAGATAGAAACAAACATCCATGATCATGGTGTCGGGGAATGGCGCTCGATTTCGTTCATCACAGATGCCCGGATCGTCAAAGAGGACTCCACGGGGCGCTTGCTTAGCGTCGAGCTTGAAATGGGCGATTGGCTGGTAAAAGCCATTGAAAACAAGAATGTGCTTACCCTGCACAAGGCTTACTTCCAGCTTAGGAAGCCACTGGAGCGACGGCTCTATGAGCTGGCTCGCAAGCATTGCGGCAAACAGGATGTTTGGCGCATCGGTCTCGATAAGCTCCAACACAAGACAGGATCGACTTCAACAGCGAAGGAATTCAAGCGCCTAGTGAAGGCGATCTGCAAGGCAGACGAAGATCAATCACACATGCCGGATTACTGTTTCAGGCTTCTACACGATGTTCTGGAGGTCACGCCAAAACCCGAGTTTCTGGACGTTTATGGCGACAGTCCTGCAATTGCTTCAGAGGTTACGGTGCGCCTGTCGTCCGGTGCTTACGAGAAAGCCCGCGAGGTTGCTCCGACCTGGGACGTGTACTTTCTTGAGCAAGAATGGCGGATGTGGATGAACGATCCGCCGCGCCATCCTGATGCTGCGTTCGTAGGGTTTTGCCGAAAATGGTACGAGCGAAAGGGCCGCGCCCCATAACAGATAACTCATATCTATTATCAGTTATCTGGTAAGAGATATGGGTTGATAGTTATCTGTTATGAGTTAAGAGTTGTGAAAACAAGAATGAGGCAGGCGATGACCCAAGTCATAAGCGTAGTGCAGGAAAAGGGTGGAGCGGGAAAAACGACGCTTCTAACAGCAATCGCGAGTCTGATGGTTCAAGATGGTGCCAGGGTCGCGGTGATCGATACTGATCCTCAGCGCCACTTGGAAGCATGGGCCAAGAAAGAGCAGACTGATCTTGATTGGCTCTATGAAGAAGATGACGAAAAGCTGATCCCTACCGTAAAAGCTCTGAAGAAGGCTGATCCCGCTTACGATGCGATCTTTGTCGATACTGCGGGGTTTAAGTCGGCTATGGCGATGCATGCTATCGCAGCCGCAAATCTCATCTTAATCCCATCGAAAGCCAATGAAGCCGACGCCAAAGGGGCCAAGCGGACGTTTTCGCACGTCCAGAGTGTTGCAGAGACGATGGAGAAAGAGATTCCGGCGCTAGTGGTCATGATGGATGTGGATACGCAGACAAACATCACACAGGCCATCGTTGATGCACTCGACGCGCAGAACGTGCCGCGCCTCAACGCCATGTGCGCACATCGAACTGGCTTCAAGGAAATGACTTCGACAGGCCAGGCTCCGCAGGGATCGGCGCGGCGGTCCGCTCAGTCGGTGCTAGCGGATTTGCAAGGTAGAGGTCTCTTGGGATTCTATAGGAGCGGGTCATGGCCAAAGTCAGCGTAAACCTCGATGACGATCTGGAGGCGGATGACAACGCGCATAAGCTGAAGTCGATGGCTGCGCCGCTGCCAAGCGTGAGCAAAGCTAAGTCGTCAGCCCTGAAAGATGCGCCGCGTGTCCAGTTTTCATTCACGAATGTGCCGAAACCGATCAAGGAAGCATTCGTGGCAGAGGCTCATAAACGCGGGGTCACTCAAAAAGAACTTCTTTATGAATGCCTTAGGGCAGGGGGGCTAAATATTCCTGAGGCTTCTGAAATCGACGGACGGAGGCGGTAACAGGTAACAGTTATCTGTTACCTGCCTAGCTGAGCATATCAAGCGGTTGACCAGGACTTAAGCTATGTACCCGCCATCGAGGAGCGCCCACATAGATCGTGCAAGGGAAGTTCGAAATGGGCGAGCCAACTCAGGGTCTAGCGGGCCTACCAAATGTTCCTTCTCCAAGATGCGCTGAACTCGAATGATCGTCCCATCCGTTGCAGGAAAAACGTCTGACTTTCCAAAATAGAAGATTGCCAACATGTCAGCGGACCATTGGGACAAACCCCAATGCTCCGACACAACACTGCTGAGTGCAGAATATTCCAGTTCACGCCAGGCCTCGAACCTGTCCGGGTCCCGATCATAATTAGCTGCGAACTCTAAGACGCAACGCGCCTTTCGGCGCGACAGTCCACAGGAGAGCAGGTCGGTCTCAGCAAGTTGCCAGCATCCTTCAAGCTGGTGTCGGTCGTGAAGGACTGTAAGGCGCTTATAGATCGTTTCGGCGGCAGCACGTGAAAGCATCTGGCCAACGACTATCTTTGTCACGGCCTCGGCGACAGGTATCGATGGAGGCGTTATCTCGGGAAGAGGGAGCACCTGTTCCCAAAGGTCACAGAGCGGGGGATAAGCCGTTCTAAGGTGCTGATGGTAGCTCAACGGAACCTCTCTACCAAGCGATTGACTCGCTTACGTTATTCATGAATCCTGCCAAGGCTACACAATAACAAATCGTCAGAGGCATGAGCGACAACAATTTCCTCCGGACAATATCCGACCTTGGCAAGATTATTACGCCTATCGATAGCACCATTCGGTTTCCCGAGGTGCTTGAGCTACTTATCGAAAAGTATGACAGTGCCATTGATATTTTTTGCGAACTAATTCGAGATTCCGAAACGAGTGCGGATGTCTTGCGCAAAATTCGAACAACAGACCGCGATGCAGATGAGCGCATGGCGCTTCTAAAAATGTACCGCCGCTGCGTGTCACCTGTGCTGGACACCGAAACCACAAAGAAGATCAAGAAGATCGATACGGAAACTCTGGTGGAGGCCTACGGAGAGACGTTCAAGCCGATCTCAAAGCTGAAGGCGCAGTTTTCTGACCTGCCCAAAGAGTACAAGTTCGCCCTAGCGGCTTTAGTCGGGGAGTACGATACGCGCGGGCAGCTCGGCTATCAGCTCACGGGTGCTTTCTTTGATTGGTTTGAAGAACATTTTGCGGGTCAATACACCATCGAGGGACCACGTGGGGCAGGGCGCGACATTGAGCTGTCTGAACTCTATCCTGATTTCAAAGGCTCCTATCCTTGTGACTTTGTGGTTCGTCGCAACAGCGATCAGGAAGTCCTGGCTGTAGGGTTTGCTCGATATGACTCGACGCGTGGCGGTGCACAGTCGGACGACCGAACGGGTGGCAACGCCAATAAGGTCGAGAAAGCCAAAGCCTTCGATAAGGTGACGCCAACACGCCTCAAACTGATCTTCCTGTCGGACGGTCCAGGACTAATGCACGGCGATACTTGGGAAGAAGCCTGTGTGCTCGACGGCCAGTGGGACGGACGAGTTCGCGTCGTCACTTTGAAACTGGCCGCGACACGGATCACTCCGGATTGGCTGGAAAGCTAGATATCCGAAATATCTTGAATTTCTCGTGGATAAGCGTCGAGTAGCTGCCCATCTACTACAAAGCTGCACGGCACCTCCTCGTTGCTTGGCTCCAAGTCAGGCTTCGGGCTTTCAGCCTTCTTAGAGCGCTTATTCACATAGTCGCCCATTGGTTCCAAACCGTGTCGCATCCTCCGCATCGTGGTTTTTGCCGCACTAAAAGATGCATCCATGCCGAGATAGCGTCTCCTGAGGTCTCGGGCCGCATGAAGTGTTGTTCCTGATCCGCAGAACGGGTCAACCACCAGATCGCCTTCGTCAGAGCTTGCCCCAACAATCATCTTTACCATCGCGAGGTTCTTCTCAGTCGGGTATCCGGTGATCTTGATGCTTTGGTGATGGGCGTCTCGGTACTGATCCCAGTAATCGGTCAGCGCCATCTTCTTATCCGAAGACCAATAAACCTTGCGGCGAGGGTTCCCGTTGCGAGACCAGTGGATATCCCCCTGCCGATCCAACTCGTCCAGCTTGGAAGGGGCATACTGCCAGTGCTTTCCAGGAGGCGGCATCTTCCCACGCCACGGTTGCCCAGTCTCACCGTTGCGAGTACCCGGCGCGTGAACAGGAACGAGCTTATAGCGCCGACCGAGATCATCAAATTTTGGATATTCTCTATCAATCCAGTCTTGCTCTGGTTCGATACCCGGCTTGTTCCACTTGTAAGATTTGGATTTGGAGTAAAACAGAATGTAATCGTTGGTATTTGCATACTGCTTGCTCGTGAAATTCTTGCTGCTGCACTTCCTGCGCGTGATAAGATTTCGGAAATTACTGGGGCCGAAGATCTCGTCCAACACCACCTTTAAGTGTCCGAGCATCTGATGGCCGATGTGAACATAGATCGAGCCATCATCAGCCATCGCCTCCCGCATGAGGATCAAGCGCCGCCGCATAAATTCGATGTAGGTAGCCGGTCCCATGCTGTCTTTGTAGGCGTGCTCAAGATCACGGGAGTGAAAATCGAACCCTGTCCCATAGGGTGGATCAAGGTAGTACAGGTCAACCTTTCTACCTTCGCGGATAAGCTCGTTGAGAACGAAAAAATTATCGTCAAGAATGAAGGAGTTGTCAGGAATCTTGCTGGTTTGTGCAGCACCTTCACGGCCCATTAGAAGGAATTGGCGAGGTGCAGGCTTGATGATATCCGAGCGATCGGCCTTGTTCGGATAATCGAGTGTAACCTCAGCGTCACCTGGGGGTAGTGAAGTCGCCTCTCGGTAAAAATCGAGAACGGAAATTGCGTCCTCAGAGTGCTGTTCGCGTTTGGTGATGCCTGTTGCCATGATTATCTCCTTTGGTAACCGGATTAGAACAAAAAGAGTATATCGTCCATAAAAATATGACTTTTTCCGATTTTTTCAAAGTAGGGTAATCGAAGATGGCTTGGTAACCAACCTCAGGTCCGTCGCACAGTGCGCTGGCTTACACCAAACAGCCGAGCGATCTCTGCAACGGAACGGTGCTCATCATCTCTCATGCGACGCACCTCGACCTTCTGCGCTGCCGTTAGGGCGGGGGGCCTGCCACCGACCCGACCCCGCTTACGCGCGGCAGCTAGGCCCTCCATGGTTCGTTCTGAAATCCTCTCCCGCTCAAACTGAGCGATGGATGCAAAAACGTGAAACACGAGACGGCCTGCCGGCGTCGTCGTGTCAATATCTTCAGCCAGGGACCGGAAGCCGGCACCGCGATCCCGGATCGCCTCTACGATCTCCAAGAGGTCCTTCAGAGACCGCGCCAGGCGGTCATACTTCGTGACGGTCACAACGTCGCCGTTGCGTAGTTGCTCCAGCATCTTGTCCAGCTCTGGCCGGGCGCGCCTCGATCCGCTGATCTTGTCTGCGAAAACCTTCTCGGCACCGGCTACTGAAAGTGCGTCGGTCTGTGAATCCAGGCTTTGATCGTCCGTGCTGACGCGGGCATATCCAATGATCATGCTTCACTGTGACAAAAACCTGCCAAAATCGCAAAGGTTTTGCCGGGGGTTTTTGTCCTGGCTAAGCCTTTGATCCTGGGAGGGGTGGGGCGTTTGGACAAAAACGACCGTTTCTGGCAAGGGCGCGACAAACACGCGCAGCTTTTCCAAGAGACGTCATGAATCGGTGAAGCTGAGTTCAAAACGGAATGTCATCATCATCAATGCTACTGGGGCTACTGATAGGGTTTGGTCTTCTATCTGGGGCTGTGGACAAAGAGCTTTCTCCAGTGTTCGTTAAGCCGGTTAACTGCCCGCCAATAGCGTTCACAACAATTTCTGTACTATACCTGTCAGCCCCACTTTGATCCTGCCATTTCCGGGTTTGGACCCGTCCTTCGACATATACCTTGTCGCCCTTTCGTAAATAATTCTCGGCGTATCGCGCGGCGTTCTGATCAAATACACTTACTGTGTGCCATTCAGTTCGTTCGCGCTTCTCTCCCGAGGTTCGGTCTGTCCATTGCTCGCTCGTAGCCACACGAAGATTTGCGACCTTTTGACCGCTTGGTAGATCTCTGATCTCAGGATCCATTCCAATGTTGCCGACTATGACGGCCTTGTTGACGCTCCCAGCCATTATTGGTTCTCCGACCGCTGACTTCATAATTTAAGTTTTGTATTCGACAACTCAATCCTGCGTCTCAGGGTCGAGTTCGAGCGCAACAGCCCCCGGCAAGTCCTCGCACTACTTCGACATCACGGATGTACTATTCCTTGAGCATCCCATTATTCATACTCAAACTCCGCACACAAAGTCACCGCCATTGGATCTTGTCATGATCAACGCCCTGAAATACGCGACCCAACACACTTTCTGAATCTGTGAGATGAATGATTAGGTGATCCATGCTTCTCGTGAGGGGGATCATCAGCCAGTTCAAAGCATAGACACGACGCTCGGCTGCCAGCTTTTCCTCAAAAGCCGCCTTCGAGAAAAGAAATCCTAAGTCCGTTTTGAGATCATCGCGCAACCCATCAATATCGATATCCGGTTTAGCGGTGACATGATCATAGAACTGGTCCAACCCCATACATAGTGTCGTCCATCCCTCCATGCCACGGCAACTTTGGTACAGAACAGCTCGCAGAGAACTCTGACGGCTGGGATATTCGCGGTTCTTTCGTGTTTCCCAATCGTAGCCCCTCCAATAGTCTCCGTGCAATTTTTCTTGGGCCTGTTCGAACAAGTTGCAGTAATTTGTCCCTGGTGTCGCGTCCTTTGGCGGAAGACACATCAACGCATCCACGGGACGCATCTCCGGCTGGGTCACCAAATCTTCCCCTAGCAGGTCCAATGCCCGCTGGATCGCAAGATAAGGCTGCGGTTCCACAAGAACGGTAATTCGCCCGCCCGCCATAGTTTGATCGGGCTCAACATCCCAATCCGGCACCTCCAGCGCACGCGCGACATCATTGATCGTGTCGCAAGTCGCTGCCTTCGTTCGTCGAGATGTGCCAAGGGTCACGATCTTGTTCTTGGAAATATCTCCGCGATCCCAATCGCAACGGGATCGGTCTACGAATTGATCCACTCCATCAGCCACGATAATGCGCCCCGGACCAAAGACATTATACATCAGATCGCGATGTTCAGTGGTCCAATCCTGTCCCTCATCTACCAGAATATAGTCATAGGGGGGAGGGAACTTCTCTCGGTAATCGCTGATGTCTGACCAGGTCTCGCTCTTCGCCTGGTCTTGGGTACAATGGCATTTCTTTCCAGATACCTTGTTGGCACAGCATGGCACCGTCTCCTTCAGAAAGGGGTCCGGATGCCGCAAGGCACGAAGGAACAGCGCCTCACGCTCCTCCAGATCGACGTATAGCCTGCTTACTCTACTGACTGCATCTCCGCCGAAGGCCAAGCCAAACAACTCATGCATAAGCATCCAACGTGTCTCCACCTCAGGCACAGGAGAAATGTCCTCGTAACGATCACGAATGATCGTCATATTCCGAGCTATGTCCGAGATAAGGCCGTGATTATAAGTCACGATCCGCGTTCTCTCTCCTTGCCTGGCCAGATGGATGGCCATTTGAATCAGCGCAAAGGTCTTTCCTGTGCCAGCTCGTCCACGAAACATTAAAAGCCCACTTCCCATTTTCCGGATATAGGCCTGCTTATCCGCGTCAAACCGTTTTTGGGTCAGCGCGTTAACTCGCCGCAAATCAAGTCGAGTAGGTTCCACCTTGGCCGTCAAAGCCTTTACCAGACTGTCGTAGCTATGATACTGATCGTCGGAGCAAGCCGGAACAAGGGTCTGCACCTTTATTGGCTTCTGTGCGGTGTTCACTTCGAAACCCTCAATCAACCGCGCCCAAGTCAAATCCGCGCGAAAGATGCCCGAGCGTCCATTCGGCAGTTCGGGAAGAGCGTCCGAGGGGACGCGAGGCAACCAAAGCACAGATTGCACATATGTCTTGTTGCGCCGCGCTTTGCCCGCATACGAAAACTGCTGGAAATCCTTTAGTGCCCAAACCTGCGCATCCGACTGCGAGGTCGCATCATGCCATCCATCGCCATACTTGACCTCCAAATGCGTTCCATGAAGTCGTACATCGTCAGGAGAGTGATTTTTGATCTCGACGCAGGCCACAAAAGACTGCACCGGAACACCTTCAGTCGTGCAAAACATCTCTTTCGCTGCTCGATTGTCTTCAAACACCAGCACACAATCGATTTCACGACCTTTTGCGAATACTTGGGGAATAATAGCAAGCCGTACCCTCGGATCATCTAAGTCTGGTGCGCTAAGTTCCAAACTGCGTTTCAGACGTTCTGCATTCATGGATTCCGAGGTCTTCTCGGGGCCAAGTATTTCAATCGTCATTTCACTCTGCCTCTAGCCTCGAAATATTGTTATCTGGACCTGCCTCAACTTTCCATGAACAGTCAAAGGCGGATGGATCACTCTCTTATTCATGAGAATCGTGCTCAGACTCTTCTTTTGGGGCGAAAAGCTTGTTTCTAATTTGCTTTTCAAATCCGTTCTCCACCTCGATCACATCCGCCTTCTGCAAGATGTCCAATGCACATCCAGGCTGAAGCATCTGACTTTGTTTCAGCGCTTCTTCTGCTGCATCCAAGATCGCACCAGCATGCGTGGCCGAGGAAACCGCGTATGCGGCCAACCGCGATGAGAGTTCCTCGGCAACCACCGCAGAAGGCGTCTTTCCAGAAAGAGCTGAAACAAGGTCGAGCATTGATGCGACCTTCTCGCCTGGGCGCACATTGACCATCGTGTAGTCTTCTGCTCGGATTTCGGCCTGCGTCTCTCCGATTTCCTCGATCACCTTTGACAGGATGCCACGGCTCATTTTTTTATTCCTTTCAGCTTGTTCCTGAGACCGATGAATGCCTCGCTGTTAAACTGGTTTTCAGGAGCGCCTGGATGATCGCTAGGCTGTTGCTCATTTCGATCATTGAACTCCAAAATATTGCGCAAAATGTGGTGGAAGTCTGATCCAAGCGCATCAAGAACCCATGACTGCGCAAGGTCGTCGTAACTGGCCTGTTTGTCAGCGGTCACCGCTAGGAGCGCCCGCGCGTCATCATCCTGAACGCTCATCAGTTCATCGCGCAGAAAATCATGTAGCAGCCTGTTGATCAGTACTGACCGGGATACGCCTTCCTGTTCGGCCAGTGCATCGAACAAGAGGACGTCATGCTGCTTGATCCGGATATTGAACTTGCGGTCACTCTTGGGCTTTCCAGAAGAACTCTGATCCGAGGCTTCTGGAAACATCTCTGGCTTAACCCGTAACGTGAACTCTCCGTCCAGTACCGAGCCCTGATTGACGGAAAAGGACCTTGCGTTCTGTTCACTCATGACCGCACCCTCTTCGTGTTCGGATAGACTGTGATCAAGGTGTCACCATCTACAACAACCGACGCACCACCCCGCCGTGCGAGCCGCTCCAGCATTTTCAGTTCATCGCGCTTCTGCCGAAGCAAAGGCTCGATAGCCCTCTTTGGCAGTTCGAGACGGTCTCCCCGAGCGTTCCACTCCCCTGCCTCCAAGATAGTCCCAACCATTTCTTCAGAGATGCCGCGCTGGCGCATCCGGTCTTCCATATGCCTTGTATGCATGCTCAAACTCCTTAGCCAAACATTGCACTTTTATAAAAGCCAAACTCTGGCCTTGTCAACAATATAAATTTTGGCTTCCGTCTTCGATCCACAAGCGCTGCGCAGTCTCTCGCCAAAAACGATAGTTGCCGGGCATCCCATGCCCGTCCGAGCGAAGCGCCGGGCCTGTCGGCGGGTGGCCTTCAGGCTGCCCGCCGACAGGTCACCCTGAAACCACCACCGCCCAAGACCACCCCACAACGGAACAAGGCCCCCGCCTGCTGACGGGGGCCTCGATCATTTCAGCGGTGCGGGCTGTTACTCAGCGGCCATCCGGTCGGCCTGGGCGGTGCGCTCCATGATGTAATCCACGGCCTTCTGCGCCTCGGACGCAGCGCGGAAAATCGCGCGGCTGTCTTCTTTCATCGCCTCAAGCCATCCTTCGACATAGGCCGCGCTCTGATCGAATTCAGGCTCTACCCCGATCTGCGCGCAAAGCATGCAGTTGCCAATCTCGGCCACCAGTTCCTCGAACGCATAAGCCTTGCGGTCATTGAACCGGCCCAAACGGTCCAGCCGCTTCGTCGCCCCTGTCCAGTGGGTCAACTCATGGGCCAAGGTGCCGTAGTAGCCTGCGGCCCGGTGGAACGTGCCAATCGGCGGCATGTGAATCCGGTCGGTCTTGATGTTGTAATAGGCGCGCGGCTCCTCGGTCACGTCGATCTGAGCGCCGCTCGCTGCAAAGAACGCCTCCAACGCGGGGTCGGCCACGGTGCCAAGATCACGGGGCGGATCGGGCAAGATGTAGAATTCAGCGGGCAAGCCCTCAATCTGATCGGCGTTGAATACGCGGTAGGCCTTGGCATAGGGGATCTGGCGTTCTTCACCGTTTTCGTCCTCGCGCTCAACGGTACCGTACTTCACCACGGTTGCGGATTTTTCACCCTTGCGAACATGGCCCCCAAGCTGTTTGGCCTGATTGAACGTCATCCAGCGGGCAGAGTTGTAGTCCTTGGACATCGCCGTGGCCCAAAGCATCAGGATGTTGATGCCCCGATAGGCCTCGCCGTTGAACCGTTCCGGCAAGCTTACCCCTCCTCCTCCGCCGGTCCACGGCTTGCGCCAGGGCGGCGTTCCCGCCTCGATCTGCGCGATGATCTGATTGGTGACATGGGAATAA
>MDSW01021911.1_pt1 | contig 17410 bp, 15 predicted proteins | sample 811171 | NCBI WGS metagenome assembly MDSW01 (sample SAMN05326641, study PRJNA326480) | marine metagenome | isolation source: seawater | place: Atlantic Ocean: North West | collected 2012
CTTCTATATAAATTCTAAGAATAAAATTTATATATGTTTTGAAGTGTGTACGACAAATTTTGGTAACCTTAACCGTCCACACTTCTCTTCTTAAATTTTTACAAATAAAATAGCTAATCGTGCTAAAAAGCCCGATAAATATAACTTTTTTTAAGTTAAGTGGAACGCTTATATGCTAATAATTATATAAATCAAGCTATTAGATATAAAAAAATATGCTAAAAAACCCTTTATTAATAACGTTTTTTTAATGATAAATAATTTTACAAAAAGTGACTTTTATCAGAAAGTTAAACCACTAAAGTCGTATTTAATTTTAATTTTTTTGATAATTTTTACACCTGTAATTGTTGGTATTTTTGATAAATTTAAAACTAATCAGATTAATAGCCTACAAAATATATTTGAAAATACCTATCTACAAAAAACATTACTGTCAATTTCAAATTCATTAGAGCCTAGATTTGAAACAATTAACCACGTTATCTCATCAGGTGAAAGTTTTGAAGTAATTTTGGAAAAAATTAAAATACATAAAAAAGAAAAAAGAAAAATTTTAGAATTTATAGCAAAAAATAAAATAAATATAAAACTTTACGAAAATCAAAAAATTGTTTTTGATATTGATAACTTAGATACAAAAAAAATTTCTAAAATAGTAATTCCGGTTAATAAAAAAAAGGATTTAATAATTTCATATAATAATAAAGAAAACTCATTTGATTATGCTGAATTAAATAAAGAATTAACTTTAGCTAGAGTTTATAAAGAAAATTTTATTAAAAATAGTTTATATAAATCAGCAATAGAAAAAAAAATTGAACCAAATATAATTGTTCAGTTCGCACAAATATATGGTTTTCAAGTCGATTTTCAAAGAGATATCAGAAAAAATGATAGTTTTCAGATTGTTTATGAAGAGTATAAAAATGACGAAAACAAAACTATAGATTTTGGAAATATTTTATATGCTAATTTAATTTTAAAAGGGAAATCTTTAGAACTTTATTATTTTAATTCAGAAAAAGATAAAATAAATGATCATTTTGAACCAAATGGACAAAGTATTAGAAAAACTTTGATGAAAACTCCTATTAATGGAGCAAGACTATCTTCAGCATATGGAAATAGAAAACATCCAATTCTAGGTTATACTAAAATGCATACTGGAACAGATTTTGCGGCTCCAACAGGTACACCTATCATGGCATCGGGCTCAGGTGTAATTTTAAAAGCAGGATGGTGTGGTGGCGGTGGAAACTGTGTTAAGATAAGACACAACAGCACTTACAGTACTGTCTACGCTCACATGTCAAAATTTGCAAGAGGAATAAAAAAAGGAACAAGAGTAACACAAGGACAAATAATTGGATATGTAGGCTCAACAGGAATGTCAACAGGTCCACACTTGCATTATGAAGTGATAAAAAATGGAAAAAAAATAAATTCTCAAACGCTCAAATTGCCTTCTGGGAAAAAACTTAAAGGAAAAAATAGAGAAGAATTTGAATTAGCAAAAATAAAAATAGATGTGCTTAAATCAGAATTGATTAATAAATGAAACTAATTTTTTTCTAATTGTAGATTGTCTTCTTTTTTCAAATCTTCATCAGCTATTTTGCTAATATTTACTTCATTTAGAGTTTTTGAAGAATTTTCTTTTTCATTACCTGTATTAGATGAGTTTTCTGATATTCTTATAAAATGCTCTGCGTACTGCAAATAGCTTTCATATAATATTTTATCTCCATTTGATAACGCCTCTCGTGCAAGATCTGAATATTTTTGAATTAGTTTATGAGAATTAAAATTACTTCTATTATAATTTTTTCTTTTAAAATCAGATATGTTTCCAATAGTTGAGTTTAAGCTTTGATCATTAGAATTTAACTTAGAATTTCTATCGTAAGAATTGCTTCTAAACCTTCTTCTATTATTTCTAAAATTTCTCATTATTTAATTTTCTTTGAAAATATGCACCTTTTTATATTTTGGTAATCCTTAATAGTTTTTATAATAAAAAAACCATTATTCTTTAAGAGTTCAGATACTTTATAATGCTGCCCTAAACCAATTTCAATTGCTAATAATCCACTATTTTTCAAAATAACTCTACTTTTTTTAATTACTTTTTCGATAACACTATATCCATCCACGCCACCATTAAGCGCCACTTTGGGCTCATAATTCTTTACATCCACTTCAAGACTATTGTATTCAATTTTGTTTATATATGGTGGATTAGATACAACTAAATCATATTTTCCACGTAAAAATTTGTCAACATCAGATTGTATAAATTTAATTCTATTATCAACCTGTTGTATTTTTGCATTAGTTTTTGCTGTTTTAATAGCTAATGCTGAGATATCAATGCCAGTTCCAATCCAATTTCTTTTTTCTTTTAACAAAGATATCAAAATACATCCGGATCCTACTCCAACATCTAAAACATTTATTTGATTTGAAAACTTCAAGATTTTTAAAACTTCCTCTACAAGCAATTCGGTTTCAAATCGAGGTGTTAGCACATTTTTATTTACTTTAAATTCAGAGTCCCAAAAGAATTTTTTTTTTTTAATATAAGATATTGGTTCTTTTTTTTTTCTTCTATTTATTAAATTGATATATTTTTTTATTTGTTCTAAATTTATCTTTTCTTCTAAATTTAATAATATTTTTTCTCTGCTTTTATTTAAAGATATTGAAAGTAAAATTTCAGCATCTATATTAGCTGTCATTATGGAATTATTTTTTAAAATTAAAGTTCCTTTATTTATAATGCTTCTATAATTCATTATTTTAAATTTTCTAACTGCTCTTCCTGTGCTTGTAGATTTAAATTTTCTATAACTTGATCGAAAATTTCACCTTGCATAAATTCTTCTAGTTTATGTAGTGTAAGATTAATGCGGTGATCAGTAACCCTTCCTTGCGGAAAGTTATAAGTTCTTATCCTTTCTGATCTATCTCCGCTACCAATTTTACTTTTTCTATCTTGAGATCTTTGTTCATCTATTTTTTTTCTTTCAAACTCATATAGTCTTGACCTTAAAATTTTTAAAGCTTTTTCTCTATTTCTTATCTGAGATTTTTCATCTTGTTGACTTACAACGATTCCTGTAGGAATATGTGTTACTCTGACTGCGCTATCAGTTGTGTTAACACTTTGGCCCCCTGGACCACTGCTTCTAAATACATCAATTCTTAAATCTTTATCTTCAATCTTGACATCAACCTCTTCAGCTTCTGGTAGAACTGCTACTGTGGCGGCAGAAGTATGTACTCTTCCCTGTGTTTCTGTATCAGGAACACGCTGAACTCTATGAACTCCACTCTCATATTTTAATGATGAGTATATATTTTTTCCCTTTATAGATGCTATCACCTCTTTAAGGCCTCCAGCATCACTTTTTGATAAACTGATTATTTCTAGACTCCATTTTCTTTTATTACAAACTTTCTCATACATTTTAAATAAATCAGATGCAAATAAGCTAGCTTCGAGACCTCCCGTTCCTGCTCTAATTTCCAAAATAGCATTTTTTGTGTCCGCTTCATCTTTTGGTAACAAAAATATTTTTAACTTAATTTCATTTTCTTGATGTTTTTTAAGTAAATCTTCTAATTCTACTTTTGCTAATTCTTTTATTTCTTCTTCATTTTTTTCGTCTGACAAAATTTTTTCGAGTTCTTTTTTATTTTTATCGAAACTTGAGTACTCTAATGCATATTTAATAATTTCGTTTAAATTTGAATATTCTTTAGACTTTAGTGCAAAGTTTTTGCTATCTAAATTTGTACTTGATAAATCTTTTTCTAAATCAGAGTGTTTATTTATAATTTCTTGGACTTTCTTTAATGGTAATGACATTGGATAATTTATTTTGATTTAAGGTCTGCATTTAGTTCTATTTCTTTTTTTTTAATCAAAGAAACAATTTTATCAACCATTTCATTAGTGGAAATTTTCTTCATTTGATTTCCATTTATATACAACATGTGATTATTATTTCCTCCTCCAGTAAGACCAATATCAGTATAAGCGGCTTCTCCGGGGCCATTCACTACGCATCCTATAATTGATAATGTAATAGGTGTTTTTATATTTGAAAGTTTTTCCTCTAATATTCTTACTGTCTCAATAACATTAAATCCTTGTCTAGCACAAGAAGGACATGAAATAATTTTTACCCCTCTTTTTTTCAAATTTAAAGACTTTAGAATTTCATTTCCTATTTTAACTTCTTTAACTGGATCGTCAGATAATGACACTCTGATCGTATCTCCTATGCCTTCTAGCAACAATGTGCCTAGACCAATGGATGATTTAATGCTTCCTGGAATAAAACTTCCCGCCTCTGTAATTCCAAGATGTAAAGGATAGTTAATCTTATTTGACAGTTGGCGATATGCCCATAACGATAAAAATACATCAGATGATTTAACGCTAACTTTTAAATTAAAAAAATCTAGATCTTCAAGTATTTTCACATTTCTAATAGCACTTTCTACTAATGCTTCTGGGCAAGGTTCTTTATATTTTTCTAAAATATCTCTTTCTAATGATCCCGCATTAACTCCAACTCTTATCGAGCAATTATTATTCTTTGCGGCTGTTACTACTTCCTTTACTTTTTTTTTATCTCCAATATTACCAGGGTTAATTCTTAAACAAGAAGCTCCATTTTCTGCAGCCTCTAAAGCTCTTTTATAATGAAAATGAATGTCTGCAATGACTGGTAGATTTACATTCTTTGTAATATCTTTTAATGCTAAAGCTGATGCTTCATCTGGACAAGAGACTCTAACAAGATCGGCTCCCTCTAGCTCAATATTGTTTATTTGATCAATAGTTGATTTAATTTCAGTTGTTTTGGTATTTGTCATTGATTGAATTGAGATTGGGTTATCTCCACCTATTTTTACATTTCCAACAGAAATAACTTTAGTTTTCTTTCTTTTAATATCTCTAAAAGGTCTGATGCTCATTAGTAATAATTTAGTAGTCTAGCTTAAATTCTTTATGAAGTACATTTATTGCTTTTTTTAAATTTTTTCTATCAATAAGTACAGATATTTTAATTTCTGAAGTTGAAATAACTATAATATTTATATTTTTTTTTGCTAAAGCATTAAACATTCTAAAAGTTACACCAGGAGTAGTAATCATGCCTACTCCTACAATTGAAATTTTTGATACTTTTTCATCTGTTGTAATATTTTTGAATTTTATTTTTTTATTATTTTTAGTTAATTTTAAAGTTTTATTTAAATCTTCTTTTTTAATAGTAAAAGTTAAATCTGTCTCTTTTTGATTATATGAAATATTTTGAACTACCATATCTACGTTTATGGAATTTTTATAAAGAGGTTCAAATATAGCTGCGGCTACACCAGGTCTATCCTTTACTCCAACTAAAGTAATTTTTACATCATTTTTAGTAAAAGAAACTCCTCGAATTACATTATTATTGGATACATTTTTTTTTTTCGTGATTAAAGAACCTTCAACATTTTTAAAAGATGATCTAACTTCAATATCAATTCTATTAAGCCTTGCGTCTTGAATTGAATGAGGCTGCATAACTTTAGCTCCTAATGAAGCCATTTCCAACATCTCTTCATAAGATATTTTCCTTATTTTTTTTGCCTTTGTTAAAACATTGGGATCAGTTGTATAAACACCATCAACATCTGTATATATTATACATTTTTCAGCTTTAAAAAATTTAGCAATCATTATAGCGCTCGCATCTGAGCCCCCTCTTCCAATTGTAGTAATTCTATTTTCTGAATTTATTCCCTGAAAACCAGTAATTATAGGTATTCCACCTATATTTAGAAATTTTAAAATATTTTTTTTACTTATGTTAGCTATTCTTGAATGTGAGTGTTTACCAATTGTAAAAATAGGAATCTGCCAACTAAGCCAAGATCTTGCTAAATAACCTTGATCATTAAGTCTTCCAGCTATTAATGAGCAAGAAATCTGCTCTCCGGTTGAAATAATTGAATCATATTCTGAAGGAATAAAATTTTTTGAGATTTTTTTAGTTAATTTAACCAATCTATTTGTCTCACCTCTCATTGCAGAAGACACAACAATAACTTTATATCTTTTTTTTATATAACTAATAATGATTTTAGTTACTTTTTTAATTCTTTCTATGGAGCCAACTGAGGATCCCCCGAATTTTAATACTACAATTTTCATTGTTATTTCTTATATTATCTTTTATTAAAAAAAAATTATTTATTTAAATTTAAAATTTATGGCTAATAACACAATTAATAAAAAAGAAATAGAAAAATTTAGTAAATTGGCAGATGAATGGTGGGATCAAGAAGGAAAATTTAAGCCACTTCATAAATTTAATCCTATAAGAATTGAGTATATAAAAAATAATATAATTAAAGAATTCAAAATCAAAAATAAAAATAAACCATTTTCAAATTTAGAAATTTTAGATATAGGGTGCGGTGGTGGTTTATTAACGGAACCTATGCATAGATTGGGAGGAAATTTAACTGGAATAGATGCTTCAAATCGAAATATTAACATTGCCAAAATACACGCCAAAAAAAATAATTTAAAAATAAATTATATTTGCTCAACACCTGAAAATTTAAAAACAAAAAAAAAATATGATATAATTTTAAATATGGAAGTTGTAGAACATGTTAACGATTTAAATTTTTTTATTAAATCAAGTTCCTCTTTATTAAAAAAGAATGGAATAATGTTTATAGCAACAATAAATAAAACTCTTAAATCTTACTTATTTGCTATTGTTGGAGCAGAGTATATATTAAATTGGTTGCCAGTAGGAACTCACGATTGGTTTAACTTTGTAAAACCAAAACACTTGCAATCAATATGTGAAAAAAATTACTTAAAATTATCAAATCTTGACGGCTTGAACTATAATATTTTGATGGATAGGTGGATTGTAAATAAAAATACTGAAGTTAACTATATTAGTAAATTTAAAAAGATTTAATTTTCATTATCTTTAATCCAGGGAATAAGTGTTGTTTCTATTCCTTCTTCATTAAGTTCTCTTACATCTTTTGCTGATGCGTTTCCATAAATTCCTTTTTTTGAATTCTTATTTCCATAATGAATTGATCTGGCTTCATATGAAAAGTTTTCTCCTACGTATTCAAAATTATCTTTAATATAACTCTGAAATTCTTTTATCTTAGATCTAACCTCATTTGTCTTTGGATTAGATTTTTTTTTATTTAAATTTATATTTGGTGAAATCCTTGGCGACATAATTGATTTATCTATATTTAATGATTTACAATTACTACAGGTTACTAAGTTCATTTTTTTTAGTTTTTCGAATTCTTTAGATGATGCAAACCAACTATCAAAAATGCTTTTACAACTTTTACAATTTAACTGATATTTAATCATAATCTTAATTTAGTAATTAAATTTTAGTTTTCAATATTCTATGATCTATAGTCTGCGTTAATTTCTATATAATTTTTTGTTAGATCCATTGTGTAAACTTCAAATTCTTTAATCCCATTTCCTGCTTGAACATTAATATTTATTTCAAAAGACTTCATATATTCTGCAACATCACTCTCTTTATAACTAGGTAAAATCTTTCCATTTTCAATGATCTTGTATGGTCCAATATTTATATTAAGTTTATTTAAATTTATTTTTACTTTTGCTTTTCCTATAGCCATAATAATTCTTCCCCAATTAGGATCTTCTCCAGCGATTGCTGTTTTAACTAATGGGGAGTTTGCAATTGAGAAACAAATTTTTTTTGCATCATTTTCATTTTTACATTTTTCTACTCTTATAATAACAAATTTAGATGCTCCCTCGCCATCTGCTGCTATACTTTTAGATAAATTTTTTAAAACATTATTTAACGATTTATCAAATTCATTGAGTATTTTATCTTTATAATATTTGGGCTCTTTGTTATTTGCATACCCAGTCGAGAAAATGCTTACCATATCATTTGTACTTGTATCTCCATCACAACTTATTGCATTGAATGTGTTTTGAATATTTTTTTTTAATAATTGTTTTAAAATATTTCCACTTATTTTAGCATCAGTAAAAATAAAGCCCAGAGTAGTTGCCATATCAGGATGTATCATGCCAGATCCTTTGGCAATACCATAAATTTTGACTGGTGTGCCTGCAATCTTACACTCATCCATGGATAACTTTGGTTTAGTGTCAGTAGTAAGAATTCCCATTGCAGATTTAATCCAAATATATTTATTTTGTACATACTTAATATTGTTAATTAAATTTGGAATAGCATTTATTATTTTTTTTTCTGGAAATTTTTCACCAATTGTCCCTGTAGAAGCAAACATTAGATTTTTTATTTTAATTTTTTTTGGCTCTTCTTCATCATTAATTTGTTTTTTTGTTAGCAATTCAGATATCAAAGATGCAATATTATTAATTGATTTGTATCCTTCCTTGCCTGTAAACGAATTTGCGTTTCTTGTGTTTACAAGAAGAGCATGTATTTTATCCTTTGAATTGTTTAAATTCCATTTAATGTTTTCAGATCTTATGTTTGATTGAGTATAAACTGAGGCAAAATTGGCACCTTTTCTAAAATAAAAAATAACCAACTCGTCTCTTTTTTTATCTTCATATAAATTTGCAGAAACGGCGGATAAACCGATTCCATCCAAATGTTCAAGATCTTGGTAAAATCCAATAGAATTTGACTTTATTTGATAATTTTCTTTTTTAAAAAGCATATATGTTTAAAAATTAAATAATATGATTATATAAGATTTGTTTAAATAACAAATAAATCATATGCTGAACCCATTAAATATAATATCAAAAATTTTCAAATCTTCTAATCAGAATGAATTGGATAAATTATCCAAATTTGTAGATAAAGTAAATGAACATGAGCAACAAGCTTCTATACTTAGAGATAATGAATTTCCAAGAAAAACAGAGGAATTAAAGCAAAAGTTAAAAGAGGGCACTAAATTAAATGATCTGCTTTATGAATCCTATGCTCTTGTTAGAGAAGCCTCAAAAAGAATTTATAACGAAAGACATTTTGATGTTCAATTAATTGGTGGAATGGTTCTTCATCAAAACAAAATAGCAGAAATGAAAACTGGAGAAGGTAAAACGCTTACCATAGCTCTAGCCGCATACCTGAACTCTCTTGAAAATAAAGGAGTCCATGTTGTTACAGTTAATGATTATCTTGCGAAGAGAGATTCGGAAAATATGGGGAAAATTTATAATTTCTTAGGTCTTACATGTGGATATATTACATCGGGTCAAAATGATGAAGAGCGCAGAAGAAATTATTCTTGTGATATTACCTATGCAACTAATAGTGAATTAGGATTTGATTATCTTAGAGATAATATGAAGTTTTCTAAAAAAGATATGGTTCAGAGAGGTCACAATTATGCAATTGTAGATGAGATTGATTCTTGTTTAATTGATGAGGCTAGAGTTCCATTAATTATTTCAGGTCAAGCTGAAGATAAAACTGATCAATATATAATCGTAAACAAATTAATAAAAAAATTAAATAAAGAGGATTTTGACATAGATGAAAAAAACAGAAATATTCTTCTAACAAATAAAGGAATAGATAATGTAGAAAAAATATTTTCTGAAGTTGGTATTTTAAAAAACAATAATTTTTATGATCCAGAAAATTTGTCTTTAGTGCATTTGGTTAACCAATCTTTAAGGGCAAATTATATTTTTTCTAGCGGAAAAGACTACATAGTAAAAGATAAAGAAATTGTAATTATAGATGAGCAGTCTGGCAGACAGATGCCAGGAAGAAGGTTTGGAGATGGCCTGCATCAAAGCTTAGAAGCCAAAGAAAATTTGGATATACAATTTGAAAATCAAACTTTAGCATCAATTACATATCAAAACTATTTCAAATTATACAAAAAACTTTGTGGTTGTACTGGAACAGCGGTAACTGAAGCTCAAGAATTTTATGAAATTTATAATTTAAATGTTGTTACAATTCCTACAAACAAAGAGATGATAAGGAAAGATTTGAATGATCAAATTTTTAGAACTGAAAAAGAAAAAGACGAAGCAATAGTTAAACTTGTTAATGAAAAATATAATTTAGGTCAACCAATTTTAGTATTTACAAGTAGTATTAATAAATCAGAACATTATTCAGATCTATTTAAAAAAAAACAAATAAATCATATTGTTCTTAACGCAAAAAACCATGACAAAGAAGCAGAAATAATAGCCGATGCCGGTGCAAAAAAATCTTTGATCATTACAACTAGCATATCTGGAAGAGGAGTGGATATTAAATTAGGTGGAAAAAACGCCGACGAAACATCTAGAAATGAAATAAAAAAATTAGGTGGATTATTTGTTATAGGCACAGAAAGAATGGAGAGCAGAAGAGTAGATAATCAAGCAAGAGGAAGATCTGGTAGACAAGGAGATGAAGGAAATTCAATTTTTTTTGTAAGCCTAGAAGATGATTTAATGAGAATTTTTGGATCTGAATCTATGAACAATATATTAGAAAAACTTGGACTAAAAGATGGTGAAAGCATAGATCACCCTTGGATAAACAAAGCGCTAGAAAGAGCACAGCAAAAAGTAGAGGCAAGAAATTTTGATATAAGAAAATCGCTATTAAAATTTGATGATGTTTTAAATGATCAAAGACATGTTATTTTTTCTCAAAGAAAAAAAGTGATGGGGAGCTTAAATGCGTATGAATTTGCGGATAATTTTCTTGCTCAAATAATTGAGGAATTGATTGAATACAAAAATAAAAATTCTGGTACAGAAAAAAAACTACTATCCACTTTAGGAGCTGCTTTCAGTAAAGAAGACATGGATTCCTTAAAATCTAGCGATAATTCTGTTTTTAAAGAAAAAATTGAACAAAAATTTAACAGTAAAAGAGATGAAAGATTGAAAATTTTAGGAGAAGAGCAATCTAAGGAAATTGAAAAAAGAATTTTTCTTCAATTAATTGATCAAAACTGGAAAACTCATATCCAATATTTAGAACAACTTAGACAAGTAATTGGATTAAGATCATATGGTCAAAGAGATCCTCTAATCGAATATAAAAAAGAAGCATTTAGTTTATTTGAAGATCTCTTAAATAAACTTAAAACTCAGTTTATTGGATTATTATTAAATATAAAAATTGTTTCCAACAATCTTAACGAAGAAAAAAACCAGCAAGTTTCAAGAGATCCAAAATGTTTATTAATATTAAAAAAAGGTAAAAAAGTTTCTAGAAATGAAATTTGTCCAGCAACTAGTAAAAAATATAAAAATTGTTGTGGAGCGTTATAGTAAATAGATTAATCCTGCTAACATAGAAATAATTACCGCAAGAATTATTAAAATATTTTTGTTTCTTAAACCTCTCTCTAATAGTTTATCTATATTATTTTCTTTAAGAGAAAGACCTGAACTTATATCCGATTTGCTAGAAAAACCTTTGCCTCTGCCTATTTGTAAAAATTTGTTTTTTCTTTGCAAAATTATTTCTTCTTCATTTAAAGTTTCATAACTTTCTAAATGTTTTTTTATTGAAATACGTATATTTTCTAAAGTTTTTTCTCTATCTCTGTGAGCTCCTCCAATTGGCTCATCTATAATTTCGTCAACAATATTTAAATCTAATAAGTCTTTGGAGGTTAGTTTCATCGCAGATGCTGCTTCTAGAGTTTTTTTTGGATCTCTCCACAAAATTGTAGCACAGCCTTCTGGAGAAATGACCGAGTAAATAGCATTTTCTAACATTATTACTTTGCTGGCTGAGGCCAAAGCTATTGCTCCACCCGAACCTCCTTCTCCAATAATAATTGATATATTCGGAACTTTTAGTTTCATAGAACTTTCTATGGATCTTGCGATTGCTTCTGCCTGCCCTCTTTCTTCTGCTCCAACTCCAGGGTAAGCGCCGGGGGTATCAATGAAAGTTATTATTGGAATATTAAATTTATTAGCAAGCTCCATTAATCTTATGCTTTTTCTATAACCTTCTGGCCTCATCATTCCAAAATTTCTATCTAATCTTTCGTCTAAATTTTCTCCTTTTTCTTGTCCAATAACCAATACAGATTTATTATTGAATTTTGCAAATCCGGTTATTACTGATTTATCTTCTCCATAAAATCTATCACCAGACAAAGAAATAAAATCATTAAATAAATTGTCTATAAAATATTTAGCTTTTGGACGGTCTTCATGTCTTGCCACTTGAGTGGTTTGCCAGGAATTTAGATTTGAATATATTTTTTCCAATTTTTCATTTATTTTTTGCTCGAACGAGGTAATTTCATTTGTGTTTACTTCGGAAATACCTTCATTGTTGTATGGATCTTTCAAAGAATCTAATTGTGTTTCAAGATCTTTAACTTCACTTTCAAAATTTAGATAATTTTTCATTAAGTCAATATTTTATAAAATAAAGGCAATAAAGTGACTTTATTTTATTAATCTACTATTATATAAATTTTTTAAAAACACACTACAAATTAAATGTTTTATATAGAAATAATCATCAAGTTTACTTTCTAAAAAAATATGTCAAAAAAATATGTAAATATTGAAAATCTGTCTGTTTCTGAGGACTTATATGATTTTATAAACAAAGAGGCTATAAAAGGTACAAATGTTTCTGAGGATGATTTTTGGAAAGGTATAAGTAAAATAAGCCATGAACTTGCTACTAAAAATAAGGAACTACTTAATATCAGAAAAAAATTACAAATAGATATAGATAGATGGCACTTAGAGAATAATGAAAAAGAATTTAATCCAATAGATTATAAGTCTTATCTAGAAAAAATTGGTTATATAAAAAAAGAAGGTCCTGATTTTACAATCAAAACAGAAAATTTAGATAAAGAAATATCAAAAATTGCTGGTCCTCAACTTGTAGTGCCAATAATGAATGCAAGATATGCATTAAATGCTGCAAACGCAAGGTGGATGAGCTTATACGACAGCTTATATGGAACTGATGTTATATCTTCAGAAGAATCAACTAGTGAAAGATACGATCCAGAAAGAGGAAATAAAGTAATTGAATACACAAAAAATTTTTTAGACCAAAACTTCAAACTAAAAAAATCTACATGGAAAAATATAAATAAAATATCAATCAAAGATCATAAGCTAGAATTATATTTAGATAAAGATATTACAGGGCTCGAGGATAATGAAAAATATGTTGGATATAGACTTGAAAGTGAAAAAGTTTCAGCAATAATTTTAAAAAATAACAATTTACATATTGAAATTATAATCAATCCAAGTGCTTTCAGCGCCAAGAATGATCCAGCTGGTATATCGGACATTATAATAGAGTCGGCGATTTCTACTATTTGTGATCACGAAGACTCTGTTGCTGCAGTTGATTCAGAAGATAAAATTATTGGATATAGAAATTGGTTAGGACTTATGAAAAAAAACCTAATATCAGAATTTGAAAAAGACGGTAAAAAATTAATCAGAAAACTTAATACAAATAGAAATTACATAACCAGGTTGGGCAAAAAAGAAAATCTTCATGGTAGATCTTTGCTTCTAAATAGAAACGTTGGTCATTTAATGACTAATTCTGCTGTTTTATTGCAAGATGGATCTGAAATACCTGAGGGTATATTAGATACATTTGTTACATCTCTTTGTGCAATACATGATTTAAAAAACAAAAATAATTCAAGAACAGGGTCTATCTACATCGTAAAACCAAAACAGCACGGTCCGGATGAAACATCCTTTACAAATTTATTATTTACAAAAGTTGAAGAAATTTTAGGTTTAAAAAAATTCACGATTAAATGTGGAATAATGGATGAAGAAAGACGAACATCTGTAAATTTAAAAGAATGCATAAGAACATTGGAAAATAGAGTCTTCTTCATTAACACGGGATTTTTAGACAGAACAGGGGATGAAATGCACACATCTATGCAAGCTGGACCAATGATTAAGAAAGGGGATATGAAATCTTCTACTTGGATAAATGCATATGAAAACAATAACGTAGATATAGGTTTAAAATGTGGTTTCTCGGGTGTTGCTCAAATCGGCAAGGGGATGTGGGCTATGCCAGATAAAATGGCAGATATGCTAAAACAAAAGATTTCTCATTTAGAATCTGGAGCGAATTGTGCTTGGGTACCTTCCCCTACGGCGGCAGCTCTTCATGCTCTTCATTATCATCAAATAAACATATTTGAAAAACATAAAAAAATAAAAAATAGAGAAAAAGCTAAATTAAATGATTTGTTAACAATCCCAGTTATTAAAAAACCAAACTGGTCTATTGAAGAAATAAATAAAGAAATTTCAAATTCTTCACAAACAATCTTGGGTTATGTAGTAAGATGGATAGACCAAGGTATAGGATGCTCAAAAGTCCCTGACATTAATAATATTGGATTGATGGAAGACAGGGCAACTTTAAGAATTTCATCTCAACATATTGCAAATTGGCTTTATCACGGAATATGTAGCAAAAAACAAGTTTTAGAAATTATGAAGAAAATGGCTAAAGTTGTAGATGAACAAAATAAAAATGATAAACTTTATCAAAAAATGTCACCAGAATATGATAAATCTATAGCATTTAAAACTGCTTGTGAGCTTGTATTTGAGGGAAAAGACCAGCCTTCAGGGTATACAGAGCCTCTATTACATTTAAATCGCTTAATAAAAAAAAAATAATTTATTTACTTTTTAAAGTTCTGCCTATTTTTAAAGGCAGATATTAGAGTGCCATCATCCAAATTTTCTATTTCACCACCAACTGGCAATCCCTGTGCAAGTTTTGATATTTTTACGTTTGCATCCCTTAAACTATCTTTTATATAAAATGCAGTTGTCTGCCCTTCTACTGTTGCACTTGTAGCTAAAATTACTTCTTCTATTTGATCTTTTTTAACCCTTTCGACCAAAGAATTAATTAATAAGTCTTCATTATTTTTTTGATTGTTAGAAGAAGAAATTGTTCCTCCAAGAATATGGAAGTAACCTTGATATACACTTGATGTTTCTATGCTCCATTGGTCGGCTATATTCTCTACAACACAAATTTTATTAAATTTATTTTTATTATTTTCACAATTATTACATCCATTTGAATTAGATTTTAATGATCCACAAATTTTACATCTAAATATATTTTTATAAACTTCTGCCAAAGTTTTTGCCATAGGTTTAATTAAGTCTTCTTTGTTATTAATTAATTTTAAAACAATTCTTTTTGCAGATTTTGGGCCTAGACCAGGAAGTCTAGATATTAATTTAATTAATTCCTCTATTTCATCTATATTTTGCATTCAAGTTATAAAGGCCACTTAAAGCCTGGTATTCCAAAATTACCAGCGCTTTTAGAAATTTCTTCGGTTGTCTTTGATTTTAAAGATGATTTTGCATTGTTGTGAGCGGCTTTAATTAAATCTTCGATAATGTTTTTTTCTTCCTTTAAAAGCTCTTCCGATATCTCTATTCCTACCATCTCTCCTTCGCCATTTAATTTAACTTTTACAAGATCACCACCAGAATTTCCGATAACTTCAATTTTTTTTATCGCTTCCTGGCTTTCTTTCATTTTTTTTTCCAATTCTTTTGCTTTCTCAAGTATTTTTGCAAAATCCGTCATGTTTTGTCCTCTTCTTCTACTTTTAATAACTCTGCATCAGGAAATATTTTTTTTATATTTTTAAAAAAATCAGTATTTGATTCAATTTTAATTAAATTTTCCTTTAAATCTTTTTTTTGTTCTTTTATCGTTGATGAACCTTCTTCTTTTGAAAAAGCTATAATCCATCTTTTATTAGTCCATTCTAGAAGTTTCGAAGTTAGATCTTTTACAAATGTTTTATCAAGATTTGAACTAAATGAAATTTCAATTTTTTGATCTTTAAAACTTACTAGTTTTAAATTATTTTCAAGTTCATATTTAATTTTCAATTCTCTTTTTTCTTCACAAAGTTCGATCAGCTCTTTTAAACTTTTAATTTGATTATTTTCAACTTTATTTTTAACGTCAGGTGTGTTTATAATTTTTTCTTCTTGCTCAATATTTTTTAGCTGATCTATCGTGTCTTTTTTTAATTGGTTTTTATTTTCTATTGTAATTTTATTAATATTTAAATCTTCATGTAAATTGTCGTTTCTCAGAACTTCACCTTTCAGAATTTTCTTAACATACAATGATCTGATTAAAAACATTTCAACAAATTGATGTTGATTTTTTATAATATCAATCTTCTCAAGATTATTAAAAGTAAATTGCCACAACAAAAGTATGTTTTCTTTTGAAAGTTTTTTGGATAAGATTTTTAATTTATCAAATTCCTTATCATTTAATTCAAAGCTTTTTCCATCTAAATTTATAAAATCAATATTTTTTAAATAATAAAGAACTTCTAAAAATTCATTTAAGAAAACTTTGGGTTCAACGCCAGAATTATAAATGTTTCTATATAACTTCAGGGTATTGTCTTCATCTCCCCCCAAAATATGACCAATTAAATCTATTACTATACTTTTTTCAAAATATCCAAAAATTTTCTGTGCCATTTTAAGATTAATTTCTTTTCCATCATTTTCGACTAATAGAGCTCTATCAAGTAAAGACAGGGAATCTCTTACTGAACCTTCTGATAATTTGACGATTAGTTTAATAGCTTCATCAGCGATCTTTCCTTTTTCCAAATCGTTAATCTTTATTAAATATTTGAATAATTCTTCAGAATTAACTCTTGAAAGATCATACCTTTGACATCTTGATATAATTGTTACAGGTATTTTTTTTACATCTGTACTAGCAAAAATAAATTTTAAATATGGAGGCGGTTCCTCTAAAGTCTTTAGTAGAGCTGCAAATGCAGATTTAGAAAACATGTGAACTTCATCACATATAAAAATTTTATATTTTGCAGAAGTGGGCTTATATCTTGAAAATTCTATTAAATCTCTAACATCATCTACACTTGTTTTGCTAGCGGCATCGATTTCTAAAATATCAATATTATTTCCATCAATTATAGATTGGCAACTTTCACAATAATTTTTTATACATAAATTTTCTACTCCATTTTTACAATTTAAAGCTTTTGCAACAATTCTTGCAGCACTTGTTTTGCCAGATCCTCTGATTCCAAGAAATATGTACGCATTTGGAATTTTATTAAGTTTAATTGAGTTAAAAATACTTTCAGCTATAACTTTTTGACCTATTAATTGATCAAAGTTTTGTGGTCTATATTTTAGAGCTAATACTTTGCTATTTGAATTCATAAAATTTAAGGAGACCAACCAACCTGAATAAATACTCAATACCCTTGCTTCTGTTAAGACCTAGGGGAATTAATGGTACCTTCACCTGGATGGCCCCCA
>MDSW01166239.1_pt1 | contig 17410 bp, 15 predicted proteins | sample 811171 | NCBI WGS metagenome assembly MDSW01 (sample SAMN05326641, study PRJNA326480) | marine metagenome | isolation source: seawater | place: Atlantic Ocean: North West | collected 2012
AATGTAGAATTAATAGCTCTTGATGATGCGGAAATAAAATATTCTACAGTTCAAAATTGGTATCCTGGTGACAAAGATGGCAAAGGAGGAATTTACAATTTTGTAACAAAAAGAGGAATATGCAAAGGAAAAAATTCTAAAATATCGTGGACACAAGTTGAAACAGGGTCTGCAATTACTTGGAAATACCCAAGCTGTATTTTACAAGGGGACAATTCAATAGGTGAATTTTATTCAATAGCTATTACTAATAACTATCAAAAAGCAGATACAGGCACAAAAATGATTCATCTTGGAAAGAACACAAAAAGCAAAATTATTTCAAAAGGAATTTCAGCAGGAAATGCTGACAATACATACAGAGGGTTGGTTGATATAAATAAAAAAGCTATAAATGCAAGAAATTATACTCAATGCGATTCTTTATTGATGGGCAATAAGTGTGGCGCACATACTGTGCCATATATAAAAAATAAAAATCATTCTTCTGTTATTGAGCACGAAGCCACAACATCCAAAATTAACGAAGACCAGTTATATTACTGCAATCAAAGAGGTTTAAATCAAGAGGAGGCAGTAAGCTTAATAGTAAATGGTTTTTGTAAAGAAGTTTTGCAACAGTTACCAATGGAATTTGCTGTTGAAGCTCAAAAATTAGTTGGAATTAGTTTAGAAGGAAGTGTTGGCTAATGTTAGAGATTAAAAATTTACAAGCATCAATTAATAAAAAAGAGATTTTAAAAGGGTTAAATCTAACTATTAAACCTGGAGAATTGCACGCTATTATGGGACCAAATGGTTCTGGAAAAAGCACTTTAGCTAACGTTTTGTCAGGCAAAAATGGATATGAAGTAACCGGAGAAGTAAATTATAATGGAGAAAACCTTAAGGATCTTCCAGTAGAAATTCGAGCACAGAAAGGAATTTTTTTAGCATTCCAGTATCCTTTAGAAATACCTGGCGTAAACACTAATAATTTTTTAAAAACATCATTAAATTCAGTACTTAAAGCAAAGGGAGAAAAGGAATTAGATACACTTTCATTTTTAAAATTAGTTAAAGAAAAATCATCAGAACTTGGAATAGATGAAAAAATTTTATCTAGACAGTTAAATGTTGGTTTTTCAGGAGGAGAGAAGAAAAAAAATGAAATTTTGCAGATGAAAATTTTAGATCCAAATCTATCAATCTTAGATGAAACTGACTCTGGATTAGATATAGATGCTTTAAAAATTATAGCCAAAGGAGTAAACACATCTAGAAATAAAAAAAAATCATTTTTAGTAATTACTCATTATCAAAGATTGCTTGATTATATTAAACCAGATTTTGTACATGTGTTAACTGATGGCAAGATTGTCAGAACCGGGTGTAGCGATTTAGCTATAGAACTAGAAAAAACTGGATATACCAAAATAAATTAAATGATACAAAATTTTGAAATCAACTCTAATCAGATTGATAAAATAAAGAAAATATCCAGTGAAGAAAAAAATTTTAGGATTAAAAACTTAGAATTTTTTAAATTATCAGGATTTCCAAACAAGAGATTGGAAGATTGGAAATTCTCAGATTTTAAAGATATTGTTAATAATAATTTTGATAATTTAGAAGTAAAAAATATTGTATCTACAGTAAATAATATTGATCGATTAAAAGATTTTGAACATAATTATATAATTCTTGTTAACGGAAATTTACAAACAAGTAATTTTGATTATGAGGATAAAAAAAAAATAATAATAAATCCTTACAAAAATAATATTAATCATGAAATAAGCAAAAATCCTCTTGTGTGTTTAAACCATGCTTTTGCTGAAAATGGTTATTGTTTAAAAATAGAAAATAATTATAAACTTAAAAAAGTTATTGTTATATATAATTTTTTTACAAAAGACGCTGAAAATAAAATTCTAAATAATAAAAATAAAATTATCATAAAAGAAAATTCAGAAGCACATATTATTGAATATACTATTATTAAATCTAAATTTAAATTTATAAATAATTCTTATGAAGATATAACGTTAGAGAAAAATTCAAAGCTAAAAAATTTGTATTTACAAGATGGTAAAAGCGATGGTTTTTTCCATAAGTTTTTAAAAAGCAAATTATTTTTTAATTCTGATTATTCAAACTTGATTTTTTCTTCAGGTCTTAAATTTAATAAATTAGATGTAGAGTGCGATATGTTAGAGAAAAATGGTAAATGCAATATATTATCAGCTTTGTATTTAAATGATAAGGAACATCAAGAAATTAAGACTCGCATAAATCATCTTTCACCGAATTGTAAAAGTTATCAAAGAGTTAAAAATGTTTTAACATCTGAAAGTAAAGGTATTTTTCAAGGAAAAATTTATGTAAGAGACTTAGCTCAAAAAACTGATGCTTATCAACTTAGTAAAGCATTGTTACTAAATGATAATGCCGAATTTAATTCTAAGCCTGAATTAGAAATATATGCTGATGATGTAAAATGTTCTCACGGATCAACGTCAGGAAGTTTAGATGAAGACGCTCTTTACTACTTAATGTCAAGAGGTTTAAACCGAAAAGATTCTGTAAAACTTTTAACAAAAGGTTTTTTAAGCGACATAGTTGATTTTATAAAAAGTGATACAATTAAAAAATTTGTTGAAACTAAATTAGAAGAGCAGATAAATGGATATTAATTCTATTAAATCTCAATTTCCAATTTTTAAAAATAAGATTAACGGTAAATCTTTGGTTTATTTAGATAGCGCAAACTCATCTCAAAAACCATTATCTGTTATTAATAGAATTTATGATTTTTATTCTAAAGAATTTTCAAATGTTGGTAGAAGCGTGCATCATTTAGCTGTTACCGCTACCAATCTATATGAAAATACAAGAGTTTCTGTTCAAAAATATATTAACGCTAAAGATAAAAACGAAATAGTTTTTACAAAAGGTGCTACTGAGGCAATAAATTTAGTCGCAAATACATTTGGTCAAAAATATTTAAAAGAAGGAGACGAAGTTCTTATTACAGAACTTGAGCATCATTCAAACTACGTTCCTTGGCATTTTTTAAGAAAAGCCAAAGGTGTTAAAATTGAATTTGCTGAAGTAAATAGTGAAGGAGATGTTACTATTGAAAGTATAGAAAAAAAAATTACTTCAAAAACAAAGTTAATTGCTTTTACTCATTTGTCAAATGTAACTGGAGCAATTTTACCTGCTAAAGAAATTACAGAATTGGCTCATTCAAAAAATATTCCAGTATTAATAGATGGCTGTCAGTCTGCTCCGCATTTGAAATTAGACATGCAAGATTTGAATTGTGATTTTTATGCTATTTCGTGTCATAAAATGTACGGTCCAACAGGTTTAGGCATTCTTTATGCTAAAAAAAAATGGTTAGATGATTTACCTCCTTACCAAGGTGGCGGGGGAATGATTGAAGAGGTTAAAAAAAATGATCTGACTTATGGGAATCTACCAAATAAATATGAAGCAGGAACAATGGCTACAGCACAAGTAGTAGCTTTTGATGAATCAATTAAATTTTTAAATAAAGTCGGTACGAACAATATTGTCGATCATGAAAAAGAATTAATTGAATATGGTCAAGAAATTTTAAAAAGAAATAACTCGGTAACACTAATTGGAAATCCTCAAAAAAGAGGTGCCGTTTTATCATTTACAATTAAAGGAATTCATCCTCATGATATTGCTACAATTTTAGATGAGGATGGTGTTGCCATAAGAGCTGGGCATCATTGCTGTCAAATACTACATGATAAATTAGATTTAACTGCATCCGCTAGGGCATCTTTAGGAATTTATAATAACAAAGAAGATATTGATAAATTAAATTCTGCAATTAACAAATGTAAAAAAATTTTTGACTTAAAATGAACTTAAAAGAATTATATCAAGAAATAATTTTAGAACATGGTAAAAATCCTAAAAATTTAAGGAAAACTGAGAATTTTAATAAAGAAGCCAAAGGTCACAATCCTTTATGTGGAGACAAGGTTCATGTTTATTTAAAATTAAATGAAAATAAAAAAGTAGAGGATATTTCATTTGAAGGTAGTGGTTGTGCTATTTCTATGGCATCTGCATCTATAATGACTGATTTATTAAAAGGTAAGGAGCAGGCTGATGTTAAAGAAATAATTGAAGATTTTTTAAATATGATCAAGGAAAAACCTGAATTAAACTCAAAAAATTTAAATGAAGATGAAAAAACTAAATTAATGTGTTTATCTGGCGTAAAACAATATCCAATGAGAGTTAAATGTGCTACTTTATCATGGCATACATTGATATCTGCATTTAATGACAAAAAACAAGAAGTTAATACTGAAAAAATGGATACATAATGAGTTTAAAAGAAAAAGTAATTAACGAGATTAAGAAAATTTATGACCCAGAAATTCCAGTAAATATTTATGAATTAGGACTTATTTATAAAATTGAAATAAAAGAACAAAATAAAGTTGATGTAGATATGACGCTTACTTCACCTAATTGCCCTGTAGCAGAAAGTTTGCCAAAACAGGTTAAAGACAATATAATGAAGGTAGAAGGTGTTTCTGACGTAAATTTAAATCTGGTTTGGGAACCTCCCTGGGACAAAGATAAAATGTCAGAAGCTGCAAAATTGGAATTGAATTTATGACGAAACAGGTAATAACTTTAAGTGATAGAGCTGCAAATAGAGTAAAAGAAATTATGTCTAATGCAAAAGAACCTATTATAGGAGTAAGAGTTGGCGTTGCTTCTGGGGGTTGCGCAGGGATGTCTTATGTTATGGAATACGCAAAGAAAGCTAACCCAAACGATGAAATCATCGAAGATAAAGGTGTTAAAGTTTTAATTGATCCAAAAGCAATTATGTATCTTTTGGGTACCGAAATGGACTATAAAAAAGAGGAACTTTCTTCTACATTTGTATTTAAAAATCCCAACGAAACAGAGCGTTGTGGTTGTGGTGAGTCTTTCAAGATCTAATTCTGTATTGCTGCACAATCAAGAATTGTATATAATGACTTCTATGAGAGATACGAAGCATTTAGGAAAACATGCAAATAAATTAGCAGAACAAGCTAAAGAAAAATCACTATTTAGAACTCAGCGCAAAGCTGTAGAAGCTGGTGCACATGGCACTTTAGATTACACTATTAAAGAAGGTGTAAACAAAAACAAAAAAGCTGACGATAAAATTTTAAAAAGCAAAAAATAATATTAACTACTGTAATACATTTCAAACTCCATTGGATGCGGTGTGTGTTCGAGTTTGTATATTTCTTCAAATTTTAGTGCAATATAAGCGTCTATTTGGTCATCAGTAAATACATTACCTTGTGTTAAAAATTTTCTATCTCTATCAAGGTTTTCCATAGCCTCTCTTAAAGATCCGCAAACAGTAGGAATATTTTTTACTTTATCTTCAGGCATAGCATACAAGTCTTCATCTATTGGTTTTCCTGGATTAATTTTATTTTTAATACCGTCTAATCCAGCCATTAACATAGCTGAAAATGTTAAATATGGGTTACCTGCAGCGTCAGGAAATCTTATTTCGCATCTTGCTGCTTTTTTACTTAAAGTAATTGGTATCCTGCATGAAGCTGATCTATTTCTTGCTGAGTAACAAAGTAATACTGGTGCTTCAAAACCAGGAATTAATCTTTTGTAGCTATTTGTAGTGGAATTAGAAAAAGCATTAATTGCTTTTGCGTGTTTTAAAATTCCACCAATATAATGTAGTGCAGTATCAGATAACCCTGCATATTTATTTCCAGAAAATAAAGCAGTATTTCCTTTCCATAAAGATTGGTGCGTATGCATTCCTGAACCATTATCCCCTTTAACTGGTTTAGGCATAAAAGTTGCTGTCTTCCCAAAAGAATGAGCAACCATTTGAACACCATACTTATAAAGCTGCATGTTGTCTGCTTGATCAGTTAAAGTTCCAAAATAAATTCCAAGCTCATGTTGGCTTGGAGCAACTTCGTGGTGATGTTTTTCGGCTTTAATACCCATGTCTCTTAAAGCTTTTAAAAATTCTCCTCGCATGTCCTGCGCACTATCAACTGGAGGTACAGGAAAATATCCTCCTTTTATTCCAGGTCTATGTCCCATATTACCATTCTCATAAGATTTACCTGTATTATAGGGTCCCTCAGAACTATCAATTTGAAATCCAGTATGATTCATATCGTTTGAATATTTTACATCGTCAAATACAAAAAATTCAGCCTCAGGACCAAAATAAGCTTTATCTCCAATACCTGTCTTTTTTAAATAATCCTCAGCTTTTTTTGCAATACTTCTAGGATCTCTTTCATATGGATTTTTTTTAACTGCATCTAATATGTCACAAAATAAAATCAGGGTGTTATGAGAAGTAAAAGGATCGATAACTTGTCTATTAAGATCAGGTTTTAATATCATGTCAGATTCATTTATAGCTTTCCATCCTGCTATTGACGAACCGTCAAAGAAAACACCCTCATTTAACATTTCATCATCAACCATTTTACCATCCATCGTTAAATGTTGAAGTTTTCCCCTAGGATCCGTAAACCTAAGATCTACATACTCAATTTCTTTATCTTTCATTAATTTTAGAACTTTGCTCGAATTCATTTTTTTGTTTCTTTCCTTATAATTTCACGTGTAACCTTAATCTTAACTTTAAGGTTGTATCTATACTAATCTAAATGGTTTAATGAACTGAATTTATTATATGTCAGTTATGCAAAACACACATGGGTATAAAATAAGTAAAAACTCTCCAAATTTATGGTTAAAAAAATTTCCATGGAAGCAGTTTTCGAGCCATAAGTATAGTAGAGGAAGAGTGGTTGTATATGGAGGCAAAAGAGAGTTAATCGGGGCCACCATACTATCTTCGTTAGCGGCATTAAAAACTGGCACAGGATCAATCAAAATCATATGTTCTAAAAGCACTTTAGACGCTTATTCAATTAAATTTCCATCAGCACTTAAAATTAAAATTAGCAATATCAAAGAATTAAAAAATTTTTTAAAAAAAGAAAAAATTACAGCATTACTTATAGGACCTGGCGCTGGATCTAATAAAAAAATTAAAAAAATAACGAAATTAATACTTAAAAAAGTAAAACATGTCGTTTTAGATGCAGATTCATTAACTTGTTTCAAAGATGATTTAAAATCACTTTATTCTCTGCTAGATAAAAATAAAATAATCACACCACATATAGTAGAGTTTCATAAAATTTTTCCAAAAATTAAAAAAAATTTAAATAATATTGATAAAATTAAAGAGGCAAATAAATTAATAAGATCAAATATAGTTTTAAAGGGTCCAAAAACAATAATTTCATCATATGATAAAAAAATAATTACAAATAGTCATTCATCACCAGAATTGGCAGTTATAGGATCGGGAGATGTGCTAAGTGGTCTTATAGTAAGTTTGATTGGAAAAAATAAAATGAAACCACACTTAGCAGGTAGTGCGGCTGCATGGATACACGGCGATATTGCAAAAAAATATGGAAAAGGTTTAATTGCTGAGGATATTATTAAAGGAATACCTTTAGCTTTAGCTAGATTAAAAGATGGAAAATTTATTAAATAAAGAAGCTGTAAAACGAGTAAGTGAATTTATAAAAAAATTTGATGATAAAATCGATATTATAGTTTTAGATACTACTGCTAGAACAGCAGAGGATGCTGCCAATTCATTGAAATGTCAAACTGGAGCAATTGTTAAAAGTTTATTATTCAAAGCTGATGAAAGTTTTTTAATTTGCTTAATTGCTGGAGATAGAAGATGTTCATTAAATAAATTAAAAAAAATTTTACAAAAAAAAGATGTGTCTATGGCAAATGCTGATGAAGTAAAATCTATTACTGGTTTTTCTATTGGTGGAGTTTCACCAGTCGCTCACATTAGCAATTTAAATATTTTAATCGATGTGTCTCTAAAAAGATTTGCTAATGTTTTTGCTGCTGCTGGCCATCCAAACTGTGTATTTAAAATAGAATATAATCAATTAATTAAAATTACAAAAGGATCTGAGAAGGAAATATCAGAATGAGAGATTCAAAACCTTTTGATTACTTATTACTAACCATATTAGCTTTTATTTGGGCATCTGCTTTTTTTAATATAAAAATAGCTACTTATTCTTATGGACCTTTAACCATTGCCTTTTTAAGAATATTTTTTGGAGCTATACCGGTAATTTTATTATGTAATTTTAAAAAAATAAAAATCGAAGCTTTTTCTAAAGATTGGTATTGGTTTGCTTTAATTGGCGTGATTAATTTAGTAATTCCATTTTTTTTTATCGCATATGGAGTTCAAGAAGTGCAAAGTAATTTAGCTGCAATTTTAATGGCAAGTACACCACTAACCGCTACCGCATTAGCGCATTTTTTTACTAATAATGAGAAAATTAATTTAACCAAATCACTTGGAATATTAATTGGTTTTTCAGGAATTGTTTTCCTATTTTCAGATAATTTATTAATAGATGAGAATAATTTTTTTTCAGCCTTTTCTATTTTATTTGGTTCGTGTTTCTATGTAATTGGAGGTCTTCTTACACTAAAAATTAGTAATAAAAAAAATGAAAATGTAACTGCTTCAATTTTAATTTGGGGGACAATATTTTTATTACCAATAGCTTTGCTTTTTGAACAACCATGGAATCTAACACCCAGATTAGACTCAACACTTTCGCTTATTTACCTAGGGGTTTTTTCAACAGGAATAGCATGGTTATTAAGATTTTATATTTTAAAACACAATGGTTTAGTTTTTCAGTCTCAAGTTGCCTATTTAATACCAATTTTTGGTGTAATCTTAGGCTACTTAATTTTAGATGAAGTTATTACTTCAAAAGTAATGATTTCTCTGATCGCTGTAATTATTGGAATTTATATTGTAAAAAAAGGAAATAAAATTAAATTGATCTAATGTTTCTTATTAATAATTTTTTAACAGATAAAAAAGTGATTTCAAGTTTAAAGAATGAAAATCTTAATTGGCCAAATAAGTATATAAAATTTTAATACAACGGATGGAGATTTATTTACAATTTATTATAAAAGTCATAACAACTCTTTTATATGAAGAGGTTTTGGTTTTTGCTACCTCTACTTGCTTTTTTTTATACGTAATATTTATTTATAAATTTAAAAAAGAATATTCATTTTTATTTAAATTATTTATTTTAATAATTCCTGTTATATTTATTTTTTATCAATACTCGTTTTTACCAGAATATTTTCGATCTATAGGCAGAGATTCTTTAATTGAAATCAAAAACCCAGAATTTGCTGAAGTTATTTTTTATATAAAAACTTTTCTAACTTCAATATTTGATTTTGAGATACTAAAAAGAAATAGGTTTTGGTTAGTATTATTTAGTGCATTTACTTTATCCGTAGCTATATTTTTTATAATAAACTATTTACTTAAAAATAAAAAATTAGACATTCTTAAGACAGGAAAATTTTTTAATTTATTTTTTGTATTTATCATTTTGTTTTCTTTTTACAATGCATTTAAATTAGCTAATAATTTTTTTTCTGCAGGTCAAGAAATTGCTAAATTTGAAAAAAATATAATAAAAAATTCTAAAAATATTAAATCAATTAAAAATAAAGAAAATAATTTATTAGTTGTAACTTATATTGGAGAGAGTACTTCGGCTTTGCACACAAGCTTATATGGATATCCCATTGAAACAACGCCATGGCTAAAGGAACAATCTAAAAATAAAAGATTTTTAAAATTTGACAAAGTATATTCTGAACACACACATACAACCCCTTCACTAATGAATTCTTTATCTTTATGCTTAGAAAATTGTTTAATTACCAAAAAAGATGGGCATAAATATTTTTTTCCTTTAATCGATATTATAAATAATATTGATATTGATACATATTTATACAGTTCTCAGGGAGATATATTAACTTCAAGATTACTATTTAGAACAAATAAGGTAAGGGACTTTGCCTATAATTTACAAAAACAAAAAGAAGAAAAGTTACAAGGAGATAAATTTATTCCCAGCATAAGAGATCATGAATATTTTAATAACACTTATTGTAAAAATGATGAAATATTTTTAGATAAAAAATCTAAGTTTGTTTTTTTGCACTCTTATGCAGGTCATGGTGCATACGGTGGTTATACAGCTCACATACCAAAAAAATTTAATATCTCTTATCCAGCTTTCATAAATAAGAAGAATTTTTTAGGAAAAGATCATTCTAATTTTAATTTAACCAAGGAATATGACAGTACTATAAAATATATAGACTATTCTTTGTCCAATACAATTGGGTGCACTTTTACAAAATCTGAAAAACATAACAAACCGATAATTTTTATATATTTTTCTGATCATGGTGAATCACCTGCCTCAGGAAAAGGTCATGATTCTTCAAGATTAAATTATGAAATGATCCATATTCCATTTTTTATTTACTTTAATGAATCTGCTTATGATTTATACAAAGAGAAATTTAGCGCATTAGAAAAAATTAAAAAAAATAAATTATCATCAAAAATAATAATGGAAATTATATTATATCTTTTTGAAATAGATGTTTCGACAAAACATACTCAAAAAACTTTATATGAATGGAAAAATTTCCCATATTTTAAATCTGATTACATAGTTCATAGAGAATTGTTAAATGGAAAAGATAGCAAGGTTTATACCTTTTGGAATGATAACCTTAATATTCAAAAAGCGATAAAAGAGAAAAATTTTAAAGATGAAGATGTAAGTATTAGATTATGGCAAATGAATAATTATTTAAATCAAAAAAAATTATTAGATAAAGAAAATATTTCAAATTTAGTTTGTCAGCATAGAGCTAATTCTTTCATGCTAATGTTTAAATCCTCTATTTCTAATGGTTGTTTTGAAACGGATGTTTTATTTTTTAAAGATAGAACTATATCTTCACACAGTGAAAGTTTAGACACTGATTTGATTTTTGATGATTTTTTAAAATCAAATTATCAAAAAAATACAGTTTGGATGGATGCAAAAAATATACACAATGTTAAAAACTGTGGATATGCATATAATTGGTTAAAAAAAAACTCATATAAGTTTGTAAGTGTGCTTATTGAAACACCTACAATATCAATAAAAAATATTGATCAAGAAGAGTGGCTTAATTGTATAAACAAAATTAACAACATAGCTAATGTTGAAGTCGCTTATTATTTAGATACACATTTGTCTAAAAAATGTTCGGAAGATATTTTGTCAAATATGAAAAATTCTAAAAATTGTGATGAATTTTATTTAGATATTTACAAAATATTAGAAAATACTGAAATTCGCTCTTTGACTTTTGATTACCAATCTGGGTATGAGGCAGTAAAAGCCAACAGTAAACTTAATGATTTAAAATGGAATATATGGAATGTTAATTCTTTTCATGCGGTAGACAAATTAATCTTAAATAAAAACATTGGTATACTGCTTTTTGAAAATAATAAAAATTTAAGTAACTTAAATTAAGCAAAAATAGCTTGAAAAAATTTTGATTTTGTATATTTCTAATGTGCATTGTTTAATATGTAAACATGGGCAAGTGGCGGAATTGGTATACGCGCTAGTCTTAGGAACTAGTACCGAAAGGTTTAAGAGTTCGAGTCTCTTCTTGCCCACCATAAATTATGAAAGTAACAGTAGATTCCAAAAAAGGACTAAAAACTAATCTCAAAGTTTTTGTAGATAAAAAAACCATAAATGAAAAAATTAGTTTAAGATTAAATGAGTTAGGAAAAACTCTTAGCATTAAGGGCTTCAGACCAGGAAAAGTTCCAATTGAGGTTGTGAAAAGACAATTCGGAAAAGCAGTTTATGGTGAAGTGCTAGAGAAAGTTTTGAAAGAAACTACAACAAAAGCTTTAGAAGAAAAAAAAATCAAAGTAGCCGGGCAACCTAAACTTGATTTAAAATCATATGGCGAAGACAAAGATTTAAATTATACTTTAGAGGTTGATGAATTGCCCTCAGTAAAGCTACAACCTTTAGATGCTGTCAAATTTACCAATTACGATACAAATGTTAAAGAAGAAGAAATTAACAAAAGGATTAATGAAATAGCCAAAAATCAAAATAATTTTAAAGATAGGCAAGATAACGAAACTGCACAAGATGGAGATCTCATTATTTTTAATTATGAAGCTACAATAGAAAATAAAAAGTTTGAAGGAGGAGAAGGAAAAAATACTCAAATAGTTTTAGGTAAAGATTTATTTATTAAAGGATTTGATAAACAAATGATTGGTGTTAAAAAAAATCAAAAAAAAAATGTAATAGTAAATTTGCCAGAAAATTATCCTAATAAAGAATTTGCAAATAAAAAAGCAGAATTTAAATGCCAAATATTAAAATTAAGAAAACCTGAAGCGACAAAAATAGATGATGAATTTGCAAAAAATCTTGGTGCCAAAGACATGAAAGATTTAAAAGAATTAGTGAATAAGCAAATTCAAAACCAATATAAAATGAGTTTAGATGCAATTTCGAAGGAAAATATATTAAGTCAAATTGAAAAACTTCATACCATTGATTTACCTGGAAATTTAGTTGAACAAGAAATTTCGTTAATTTCCCAAGGTTTAAAAAAAGAAGATATAGAAAAAAATAAAAAAAATACTGAAAATGTTGCTAAAAAAAGAATTAAGCTAGGTCTAATTTTAAATGAATTAGGTGAAAAAAATAATTTAAAAGTGGATGAAAATGAACTCAAAAACGAAATTCAAAAACAAGTTCAATCTATGCCGGGTCAGCAAAAACAAGTATTAGAGTACTATCAAAAAAATCCATCTGCTGCTGCAAGTTTAAGAGGATCTATATATGAAGAAAAAATTATTAATTTAATAAAGGAGAAATCTAATCAAACAAAAAAAATAATTTCTCTAAAAGAGGCTGATGAACTTCTCGAAGCACATTACAAAGCACATGATCATTCTCACGAAGAAGATAATAAAAAACCAAAAAAAACAGTAAAATCATCTAAAAAAACGAAAAAAATTAGAAAAAAGTAATCTTTAGTTGTATAACATCAGTTCGTTGATTCGTTATGAAAGATAAAATTGAAGAACATATGAATAACTTAATTCCTATGGTTGTTGAGCAATCAAATAGGGGAGAAAGAGCATATGATATTTATTCAAGATTACTAAAAGAACGTATAATTTTTTTAGTTGGACCTGTTAATGATACCGTATCAACTTTAATAACAGCACAGTTATTATTTTTGGAATCAGAAAACCCAAAAAAAGAAATATCATTTTATATTAATAGTCCTGGTGGCTTAGTTACTTCTGGCCTGGGTATTTATGATACTATGCAATATATCAAACCTCCAGTTTCAACTTTATGTATTGGTCAAGCTTCTTCAATGGGATCTTTTTTATTAGCAGCTGGAGAAAAAGGTAAAAGATTTTCACTTCCTAATTCTAGAATTATGGTTCACCAACCTTCAGCGGGTTATCAGGGTCAAGCTACTGATATAGAGATTCACGCTAAAGAAATTTTAGCTCTAAAAGATAGATTAAATAAAATATATTCTAAACATACAAAAAAAAGCGAATCAGAAATTAAAAAAGCTTTAGAGAGAGACAACTTTATGACTCCAAATGAAGCAAAAGAGTTTGGATTGATTGATCAAGTTGTAGAAAAAAGATCTTAACATACTACATTTAGTTTAAGGATTCACGTAAGACTTGATAACCGTATACTTTAGTTTATTTTAATAAAAAGTGATTCGGTAAAAAATTATGTCTGAAAAAAATAACAAAAATATTCTGTACTGCTCGTTTTGTGGCAAAAGTCAGCACGAAGTAAGAAAGTTAATAGCTGGGCCAACCGTATTTATTTGTGATGAGTGTGTTGAGCTATGTATGGATATTATTAAAGAGGAAAATAAAGATACTTTTGTAAACAATCAAGAAGGTGTTCCAACTCCTCAAGAAATTTGTAAAGTTTTAGATGACTATGTTATAGGTCAAACTTATGCAAAAGAAGTTTTATCAGTTGCAGTTCACAATCATTACAAAAGACTAAATTATGAATCTAAAAATAATAAAGATGTAGAATTATCAAAATCAAATATTCTTTTAGTTGGACCTACAGGTTGCGGAAAAACACTATTGGCTCAAACTTTAGCAAGAATTATAGATGTGCCATTTACAATGGCTGACGCAACTACTTTAACCGAAGCTGGATATGTTGGTGAAGATGTAGAAAATATTATCTTAAAATTATTACAAGCTGCAGATTATAACGTTGAAAAAGCCCAAAGAGGAATTGTATACATAGATGAGGTAGATAAAATAAGTAGAAAATCAGAAAATCCTTCAATCACTAGAGATGTTTCGGGCGAAGGTGTTCAACAAGCTTTACTTAAAATAATGGAAGGAACCATAGCCAGCGTACCACCGCAAGGAGGAAGGAAACATCCTCAGCAAGAATTTTTACAAGTAGATACAACAAACATTTTGTTTATATGTGGAGGAGCTTTTGCAGGTTTAGATAAGGTTATAGCAAAAAGAGGCACAGATACCTCAATAGGTTTTGGAGCTAAAGTAAAACATTTTCAAGATCAATCATCAGGCGAACTTATGAAAAGCTTAGAGCCTGAGGATTTAATCAAATATGGTCTTATACCAGAATTTGTTGGTCGAATGCCGATATTAGCAACATTAGAGGATCTTGATGAAAAATCTCTAGTATCAATTTTAAAAGAACCAAAAAATTCATTATTAAAACAGTATAAAAGACTTTTTGAATTTGAAAATGTAAAATTAACTTTTAAAGACGAAGCGGTTAAAGAAATTGCGAAAAAAGCAATTACCAAAAAGACAGGAGCCAGGGGTTTAAGATCGATTATTGAGTCTTTATTACTTAAAACAATGTTCAAATTACCAACAATGACCGATGTTGATGAGGTAATTATAAATGAAAATGTTGTTAAAAATAGTAGAGAGCCTGTGATTATACATTCTAAGACCAAGAAAACTTCTGCGGCGTAATAAATCTATTGAAATATTATTAATAATGTCCATATTCTATGAATATGAATAAATCAGACTTCTTTCCAACTTTACCTTTAAGAGACATTGTTGTCTTTCCTGGAATGATAGTTCCGCTATTTGTAGGTCGAGATAAATCAATTAAAGCTTTAAATGAAGTAATGAAGGCAAATAAAAAAATAGTTTTAGTTACACAAAAAAATGCAGAAATTGATGATCCAAAAGAAGAAGATTTATTTTCATATGGTTGCGAAAGTAAAATTCTCCAGCTATTAAAATTACCCGACGGTACTGTTAAAGTTTTGGTTGAAGGTTTTGATAGAGTTAAAATAATTGAATGCAAAGATGATAAAGAGTATTTAACTACATCAACAGAAGTAGTTAAAGATAAAGTTGAAAATAAAGAAGATTTATTACCCCTTTCAATAGCTATAATAAGAAAATTAGAAAAATTAACAAATTTAAATAAAAAAATTGCCTCTGAACTTTTTACAAGTTTAAAAAATCAGAAAAACCCATCTAAAATTGCAGATCATGTTGCGGGTCAATTAAATATTTCAATTTCTGATAAACAAAGCTTATTAGAAACTCTTGATTTAAAAATAAGATTAGAAAAAATTATGGAGCACATTAATAATGAAATTAATGTAATAGGAGTAGAAAAGAGAATAAGGGGCAGAGTTAAAAACCAAATGGAAAAAACCCAAAGAGAATATTATTTAAATGAACAAATGAAAGCGATCCAAAAAGAATTGGGAGAGATAGATGATGGAAAAGATGAGGTTGCAAATTTACAAAAAGCTATTTTAAAAGCAAAAATGCCTAAAGAAGCATCAAAAAAATGTATTTCTGAGTTAAAAAAATTAAAATCAATGAGTTCTATGTCCGCGGAGGCAACCGTTGTAAGAAATTACCTAGACTGGATGATTGAATTGCCTTGGTATAACAAAGATAAAAAACTGGACAGCATTAATATAACTGAAGCTAAAAAAATTTTAGATCAAGATCACTATGGTTTAGAAAAAGTTAAAGAAAGAATATTAGAATATTTAGCCGTTCAAAAAAGAGTTGGTAAAATTAAAGGAGCAATTTTATGTCTTGTAGGTCCACCAGGTGTTGGAAAAACTTCTTTAGGTAAATCAATTGCTAGATCTACTGGTAGAAAATTTGTAAGAATTTCATTGGGTGGTATTAGAGATGAAGCCGAAATCAGAGGACATAGAAGAACTTATATAGGCTCATTGCCAGGAAAAATTATCCAGCAAATGAAAAAAGCAGGCACAAAAAATCCTCTTTTTTTATTAGATGAAATAGACAAAATAGGATCTGATTACCGTGGAGATCCTTCATCAGCTTTACTAGAAGCTCTTGACCCAGAACAAAATGTTGCTTTTAATGATCATTACTTAGAAGTTGATTATGACTTATCAGATGTAATGTTTGTTACTACAGCCAATACACTAAATATTTTACCACCTTTACTTGATCGACTTGAAGTAATTAGGATACCTGGATACACAGAGGACGAAAAAATAAGTATCGCAAATAACTATTTAATACCAAAACAAGTAAAAGATAATGGATTAAAAGATGGAGAAATGAATTTAAATAAAGAAGTACTTAAAGATGTTATAAGAAGTTATACAAAGGAAGCTGGAGTTCGTAATTTAGAAAGAGAGATTTCGAAGCTAGCAAGAAAAACTGTAAAAAAAATTCTAACTGAAGATAAGTCAGATCAAATAATAAATTCAAATAATTTACCAGATTATTTAGGAGTTAAAAAATTTAAATACGGAGAAATAGAATCGGATGATAAAGTAGGAATAGTTACTGGACTTGCATGGACTGAGTTTGGCGGAGAAATTCTTAAAATTGAATCTGCAGTAATGCCTGGCAAAGGAAAAATGCAAATAACAGGTAAGTTAGGTGATGTAATGCAAGAATCTGTAAAAGCTGCTAAGTCATATGTAAGATCTAAATCTTTAGAATTTGGCATTATTCCACCAGTTTTTGAAAAAAAAGATTTTCATATACATGTTCCTGAAGGAGCAACACCTAAAGATGGACCTTCAGCTGGTATAGCAATGGTTACTTCTATAATTTCATCTATAACAGGAATACCAGTAAATAAAAATATTGCTATGACTGGTGAAGTTACATTAAGAGGACATGTTTTGGCAATTGGAGGACTTAAAGAAAAACTTTTAGCTGCACATAGAGCAGGTATTCCAAAAGTTATCATACCAGAAGAAAATAAAAAAGATTTAGTAGAAATACCAAAAAATATCTTAAATCATATTGAAGTAACAACAGTAAAATCAGTCGATGAGGTTTTGAAGATAGCACTTGTTAAGG
>MDSW01123181.1_pt1 | contig 17405 bp, 21 predicted proteins | sample 811171 | NCBI WGS metagenome assembly MDSW01 (sample SAMN05326641, study PRJNA326480) | marine metagenome | isolation source: seawater | place: Atlantic Ocean: North West | collected 2012
TCATAGCTAGATGTTTTGGGCCAGACGAGTCTGCAGTAATGAAAGGAAGATTTATTTCACTTTGCATCACATTGGATAGTTCGATTTTCGCTTTTTCTGCAGCTTCTTTTAGTCGCTGTAAAGCCATATTATCATTTTGTAAGTCAATTCCTTGATCTTTCTTAAATTCTTCAATGATCCACTCAATAATTCTTTGATCAAAGTCATCTCCACCTAAATGTGTATCTCCATTAGTAGCTTTTACTTCAAAAACACCTTCTCCAATTTGTAGTATAGAAACATCAAAGGTACCACCACCAAGATCATAAACGGCGATAGTTTGGTCTCCTTGTTTATCCAAACCATATGCTAATGCAGCAGCTGTAGGTTCGTTTATAATACGCAAAACTTCTAATCCTGCAATTTTACCTGCATCTTTCGTTGCATTTCTTTGACTATCATTAAAATATGCTGGAACTGTAATTACAGCTTGAGTTATTGTTTCTCCCAATTTTGATTCAGCATCTTCTTTTATTTTCCTCAGAACCATTGCTGAGACTTCTGGAGGAGACATAGCTTTTTCTCCTAAAACTACAGATACATCACCATTTTTTGAAGCTTTTAAGGCATAAGGGTACTGACTTGATTCAGACTTAGTTTCGGTATGTTTTCTTCCCATAAACCTTTTTATTGAAAATACTGTATTTTCAGGATTGGTGACAGCCTGTCTTTTAGCTGCTTGTCCGACATATCTTTCATCGCTTTTTACGTTAACTCCAACCACTGAAGGAGTAGTTCTTCCCCCCTCGCTGTTTTCTAGAACGGTAGGCTCACCACCTTCCATAACAGCAGCACAAGAGTTAGTTGTACCAAGATCGATTCCTATAATTTTAGCCATTGTTATCTCCTTCATTATTGCTAGAATTATTTTGATTTTTTATATCAATATCTTCTTTTTCTTTTTTAATATTTCTTATAACAGTTACTTGGGCAGGCCTAATGATTCTATCCTTTAATTCATAACCTTGAGCAATTATATCTGCAATAGTACCTTCATTTTTTGAATCATCTTCTATAGCCATTATTGCTTCATGGTATTTTGGATCAAAATCCATACCCGTTTTTGCTGTTTGTGTAATTCCTTCAGATTGAATAAGTTCATTTAAACTTTTTTCTATCATAATTAAACCTTGGTACCATGAATTATCGTCAGGCATTGCATTTATTGCTCTATTAAAGTTGTCAATGATCGGCAATAAGTTTGATACAAATCTAGTTACTATCATGACATAGTTTGATTCACGGTCTTCAATAACTCGATTTTTATAATTTATCAGATCTGCTTGAGCACGCTGTGCAATATTCTTATATTGGTCTCTTTCATTGATAATGGTATCTATTTCATCGGTTATGGTTTTTCCGTTATCTATTTCAGAAACTTCTTCATTCTGTTCATCAGTATTTTTATTTGGTTTATTCATAATACGTACCAGTTTTGTGTTTAATGTTATTAAACGGCTTATTTATCATAGTATGTATCTGTTTAAGATGGGATTCAAATTTAGAATCCTTTGAGGCTTCAAACACATTTTGGATGTATATTTTTACTTTTTCTAATTCTTCAAAAGTATTTAATATAAATTCTACCCCAGATAAATTCATGCCTATATCATCTACCAAGTATCGAATTAATCTAATTTTATTAATATCTTGGATAGAATACAATCGTAGCATTCCGATTGTTCTTGATGGTGAAACAAGACCAGCACGTTCATATTTACGTAATGTTTGAGGATGCATATCTAAGAGCTTTGCAGCCACACTAATAATATATAACCCTTTAGAATCTTCTGTTGGATCGTTATTATCAATATTCTTTACCGATAATTCTTTGTTGGTTCTACGGGTTTCTGCTTCATTTATATCACGTAAATCAAGCCGTTTAGTTTTAGAAGTATTTTTTGATAAATTTCTCATTATATTATATATGTTTTATATGGATAATATAATAAAACTTGATATGGATAATGTCAATGTTTTATGAATTTACAATTCTAACTTTTACTATTTGAGAAAGTGGTTCTGATCCTGATATTTGCCATGACCCATTTAGTGTAATACTTCCATTATATTCTGGAGATTGCTTTGATTCGTATAAGCTAATATTTTTGGATTCATTTGGTTGTATCATGATAGTGTTTTTTATGCCAGGAATTGTTGGCGTAATCTCTATGGTGAGAATTACTGAGCCAATATTATTAATCTTTAGTGTAAAATCTGATGTTCCATATATTAGTTTAGTATAGAACCCATCTTCATCAAATGTTACAGATAATGGCTCATCTACAGGATTTTTACTACATTTCCCAGGAGCGCAATTATCCGGTTCAGTTGTTGGAGTAGGTTCAGGTGTGGCAGTAGGTTCAGGTGTGGCAGTAGGTTCAGTTTTTGGGGTTGGTTCAGATGTTGAGGTAGGCTCACTTTCACCCGAAGGCTCTGTTTCAGTAGTAGGTGTTGCAGTGGCTTCTCCTGCAATTGCATCGCCTACTTTTTGTCGTATGTTTTTCACTGCATCTTGGCTTTCATTTGAACAAGCTGTGATAATACTTACAACCATGAATAATAGTAATAATAATTTTAATTTCATTATAATTCCCAAGTTTTTAAAATTGTATTACAGATAATTATAATCTGGAATATTTAAAATTTAAATCGTTGTTCTTGCCATGGATCACCATAAGAATGATATCCTAAATTTTCCCAAAATCCCAATTCCTCTGTTTCGATAAAATTAATTCCTTTAATCCATTTAGCACTTTTCCATGCATACAACCTGGGAACTATTAGTCTCATAGGTCCTCCATGTTCTGGAGTTAGTGGATTTCCATCATGCTTATGAGCTAACAAAACATCATCCTCTAGTAGTACTTCGGATAGAAGGTTTGTAGTATATCCTCCATATGAATAAATTAATACATATTTAGCATTAGATTTTATATTATGTTCTTTTACGAGATCCTTTAATCTTATTCCTTCCCATAAATTATCAAGGCGACTCCATTGTGTTACACAATGAAAATCTTTAGTTAGTGTGGTTTGTTCTCGTGACATCATTTCATCCCAATTGTATGAAATTTTATTATTAACTAAACCATCAATAGTAAATGTCCATTCTGATAAAGGTATATGAGGTATATCACCATAAGTAAGTACAGGAAATTTATCTGTTAATTTTTGCCCAGGAGGTGTCCTATTGGCCGAATTTTTATTGTTCAATTGAGGATCAATTTTTTGATTATTTTGAAACATTGCTAATTGTCCTTTGGTAGAATTAGGATGAAACGATTTATTGTTGTATTCTATTTATTATTTAAATTTTAGAAAGTATAGCAATTGATTGAGAAAAATTCGATCGAAATTAATAATGTAAGTAAATCATTTGGAGCTAATCCTATTTTAAATGATTGTTTCTTGACAATAAAATCGTCTGAGAGATATGTACTTTTAGGATCCAATGGTTCAGGTAAAACAACTTTAGCTAAATTACTTACCACTTTGTATACTCCTGATAAAGGAGAAATAATTATTAATGGCTACAATAGCGATAAAGATTCTGAAAAGATTCGTTCACTAATTGGATATGTTGGGCATAATTCTTTGCTTTATGGAGATTTGAGTGGATATGATAATCTACGTTTTTTTTGTAGTTTTTATCCCGATATTGATTTTAAAAAACAATTTGAATATCTTGCTGAAATTTTAAATCTTTCACATTTAATAAATCAAAAAGTTGCTAAATTATCTCATGGCGAAAAAAAAAGACTATCAATTATGAAAGCAATGATGAGTAATCCGTCCGTATTAATTATGGATGAACCGGATGCTGGACTGGATGCGAATTCTATAAATAATTTAACTGAAAACTTTTTCCCTAAAGTTATCAATGGAAATATTACAGTATTTTTGACTACTCATAATAGTGATTTTGCATTATCTGTTGCAAGTACTATGGGTATATTACAATCAGGGAAAATAGAATCTCAAACACAAGATATACAGCAATTCTCAAAAGTAATTAGAAAGTATCAATTGATTAACGAAAGTGTATTATGAAAAAGTATTTCTTATATATTTGGTATATATCAGCAAAAGATATTAAGGTTGAATTACAAAGAAAAGAATTGATTATACTTACAACAATCTTTTCATTTACCTGTGTTGTAATATTTAATATATCTATAGATGTATCTATTGAATCATATATTCGTGTTCTTCCCGGGATATTATGGGTTACAATCTTTTTTACTGCAGTTCTAGGCTTGAATAGGTTCTTATCTAAAGAGACGGATAGTGGTAATTTTGAATCGTTATTACTTCTTCCAATATCAAGAGATATTTTATTTCTAGGAAAAGTTACTACCCTTTTCTTGTTTATGATAATTTTGGAGATATTAATCTTCCCTATATTTTCAATCATCTTTAATTTAAATCTTATACATACCTCAATAATTATTGTTGCAATATTAGCAACCTTAGGAATATCGGTGATAGGTACAATTATTGGATCGATGACTTCAAATACTGGTGTTAGAGAGACACTTCTACCAATATTATTGTTTCCTTTAATTTTTCCTATGTTGTTAGCAGCTATAGAAGTTACTGGCTCAGTATTAAGAGAAGAAACATGGTCGGAATATAACAAATGGGTACAATTATTAGCAATTATTGATATAATATTTATTATAGTGTGTTCGTTTTTATTTACACATGTAATGAAAGATTATTAACTAATAGATAAGATACACATGAAAATAAATTCCAAATATTATTTGCTAATGACTGCTGTGATTATTTTTATTGATATAGCATTAATAACTTTATTTGCACCAACAGAAATTATTATGGGGCATGTTCAAAAAATATTATACATACATGTTCCGAATGCTTGGGTAGGTTTTCTGTTTTTCTTCTTTGTTTTTATTGCATCAATCATGTATTTAATAACAAAAAATATTCGTTGGGATTATTTTGGCCAGGCAGCAGGTGAAATCGGAGTAATTACAACTACAATTATGGTTATTAGCGGGGCGATTTGGGCTAAGCCTGTTTGGGGAGTATGGTGGACGTGGGATCCTAAACTTACTACATCCTTAATCATGTGGTTGATGTATATAGGATATCTGATGCTGAGAGCATATTCATCAAACCAAAGACAGGGTGCAACTTTTGCTTCTGTTTTGGGTATTATTTCATTTATTAATGTTCCGATAGTATACATGGCATCTGTTTGGTGGAGAACAGTACACCCAGAAATGATAATTGGGCCATTGAAAGAATCAGAAGCAGGGCTTACAGCATCTATGGGATTCATACTTATATATTCAACTTTTGCTTTCACTGTTCTTGGAGTATTTTTACTTGTTAGACGATTCCAATTAAGAAAATTAGAAGAATTGATCAGCTAATCTAGTTATTAAAGAGGGTACAATGAATTATTTATTTGCAGTTTTTGCGATAACATGGCTTGTGTATTTCGGATATTTATTTATTATCAATCGTAAGATTGAAGATATTCAAGATTTTATAAACAAAGATACGACTAATTAATTTCAAATAATTCATTCCAATTTTGTGATTGATAAGGGTATTTAGCTTTGAATAAGTCAATATGGTAATCCTTTAAAAGTGGAATAGGATAATTATCCATCAAATCTTTCTGGGGACTTTTTAAATCAATTTTGCTAAGAGTTATATTTTTAGACATAATCAGAGCTTTAAAATTACCTAAACCATCTGGATTTACAAGATTGAGCATACCCATCCTGTTAGCATTAATTTCAGTTTGATCAAGAGGTAACATGCTTAATTTTGTGAGCAAAGTTTTAAAACCTTGCTGGTATAAAAAATCCCGTTGAGATATTAAATTGTTCGATTGCAAATTATTTTTTAAAGCTTCTTTTATTAGTGCTGAGAAATTAACATGACAAGTTATATCTTGTTTTCCTGGTTTGAAATAAGGATTTTGCGACATTGTGTGTTTATAGTAACAAGAAAGTGAGCCTTTTGGGAATTTATTCAGTAAATTCTTCGAAGTGTCTCCATAATCGATGTTTAATACAACACCAGTATCCATCATAGAGGCTATATCATTGATATATTCATTACTTTTTAGTGATATTTCAATTATTTGATTTTCCTTGATAATTAAATTATTTTCAGAAATAAATTCATTAAGTTTTATTGAAGATATTGATCCATATGTTTCAATGAATTCCCCTTCTTTAGTATCCACATATATCTCTTTGAGCTCATTTTTGTGTTTTATGATTCTATGAAACGGAAATGCATCAAAAACTTCATTTAGTATTACTATCCCCGAAAAGGTTTTTAAAGGAATAGTATTACTTACTATACTAGTAAATCCGTTATTGCTTATTTTTTCTGGTTTTCTTAAGTCTATTGTCATATATTCCAGAGAATCATAAAACCCAGGTGATAAATTTTTAGCATAATTGGTAATATCGTTAGCGAGTTGATAATTACCAGCACCAATTTCGAGAATCATTAATTTGTTATTGAATACATTGGTTTCGAATAATGATTTGATATATAAGGTTATGAGTGCACCAAATACTGGGTGTGCCATTGGTGAAGTATAATAATCATTATTAATCTTTGTATTATCTCCTGCGTAGAAGCCACCATTTGGCCAATATAAACAAAGCTCCATATATTTTTCAAATGTTATTGGGCCTTGTTCTTTAATTCTAGTGATTAATTCAGAATTTAAATTTTTCATAAAAAGAAAAAAATACTCATTTCTATATTTGTTTCCTATATTCTAATATTGACAGTAAATAGATTACAGTGCTAAAGTTTTTATGGTCAATATACTAGCTCAGAGTGATACTTTTTGTCCTGTAAATTTAAAGCTAATTATAAGACTATTATATAATTTATAACTTGTTCCTATGGGGAGATAAATGTCTAAAAGACAAGATTTTGTTGTTAGATTTGCAGGAGAAGGCGGTCAGGGAGTAGTAACAGCTTCAGAAGCATTAGCAAGAATTGCTTCAGAGGTTGGATATTATTCTCTTACTTTTGCTACTTTTCCATCACAAATTATGGGAGGTCCAACTTATACACAGGCAAGAATTTCAACCTCTCCTGTGTTAAGCCCTGGAGATGAATTAAATGTTTTGGTTGCTTTAAATGAAGAAGCTTATGAAACACACAAAGGTGAAGTGGCCTCAGATGGGATTGTTTTGTATGATTCATCATTTACTCCTTCTGGTAATGAAAAGGCAATTGGTATGCCGTTCGATGACCTAGCTAAAGAAGCAGGAGATGCAAGAACTGCAAATATGGTTATGATGGGAGCATTAGCTTCCTTAGTAGATATGCCAGTAAAATATTTACAGGAATTCATTGAGAAAAGATATCTATCAAGAGGTCAAGAAATTGTTGATGCAAATTTTAGAGCAATAGATTTTGGTATAGAGAAAGCCTCTGAAAGCGCTTTTAATTTGGGCGAACTTGATTCTCCAATTTCTCCAGATTATAAACAGTCTATGATGAAAGGTAACGATGCAATTTCTCTAGGCGCTATTAAGGCTGGGTTGAATTTTTATGTAGGATATCCAATTTCACCCGCTACAACAATTTTGTTGTATATGGAGAGAAATTTAGTCCAGGATGGTAAGTTTGTTTATCAAGCAAGCTCAGAGATAGAATCAATAAATGCTATTCTTGGTGGCGGATATGCTGGTAAAAAATCAATGACAGCTACAGCTGGTCCTGGGTTTTCATTGATGAGTGAAGGGTTAGGTCTAGCGTGGATGGCTGAAATACCCTTAGTAGTAGTTGATGTTCAAAGAGGTGGACCTGCAACAGGTCTTCCTACTAAAACTGAACAGTCTGATTTGTTTTCTGCAATTAATCCAGCACATGGAGATGTGTCTTTACCTGTTATTGCACCTGGTAATGTAGAAGAATGCTTTACTGCAGGGGTGATGTCACTTAATTGGGCAGAAAGATATCAAGGTCCAGTAATATTGTTAACTGAAATGTCTTTAGCTGAAAGAGTTCAAAATATAAGAAAACCTGATTTGGATTCAATAAAGGTAGAAAATAGAATTGTATATGAAGGAAATAATGGCTACCTGAGATATGATGGTTTTGAATTATCCCCTATGCCAATTCCTGGTAAACCAGGTTCTTATATAGCCAATGGAAGTGAACATGATTCAATGGGTGATACTACTCATCTGCCAAGTAGACATATACAAATGACAGAACGACGATTTAGTAAATTAGATCTACTAAGAAACGGAGAGTTTGAAGAAGAAAATAATAATTCTTCTATTGTCTTAATGCCATGGGGCGGTTCAAAAGGATCAGTTCAGGAAGCTTATAATCAATTACGAGATTCTGGCTTAGATATTGGTTGGCTTTACACTATGTATCTTAACCCTCTTCCTGAAGATTTATTGGAGAAATTGCGGTCAAAAGACTTAGTTATAGTTCCCGAGTTAAATTTTCAGGGACAATTTTCATCCATATTAAGATCCCATGGAGTAAAAGCAAAATCTATAACACAGTATACAGGACTGCCATTTAAGGTATGTGATCTTGTTACAAGCATTAATGATTTAGTAAATCAAACAAATAAGGCGGTGATAAAGTGAGTAAGAAAAATCCTGAATATGATTTTGCGTGGTGTCCAGGGTGTGGCGACTTCGGTGTTCGAAGAGCTGTTGAATTTGCTCTAAATGACCGTCTCAAAGAAACAGAAGAAATAATAGAAAATACTGTAGTCGTTGCGGGTATAGGCTGCTCTGGAAATCTAGTACACTTGTTAGAAGATCCTCAACCTTTTGGGTTACATGGGATTCATGGACGATCATTGCCGATTGCCTTTGGTGTTAAAATGGCAAATCCTGAATTGAATGTACTTACAGTAGCAGGCGATGGGGACTTTTTAAGTATCGGTATGGAGCATATTGCCCCGCAAGCTACTCGAAACCTTGATATATGTTCAGTTGTAATGGATAACGGTGTATATGGCCTGACTAAAGGACAGAGTTCTCCTACTACAGACTATGGAGTAAAAACTACATCAACTCCCTATGGCAAAATTGAAGATAAAATTCATCCATTGAAGTATTATTTAACTATAGGCGCAAGTTTTATAGCCTCAGGCTATTCTAGTAAGCCACGTGATTTGGCTAAATTAATACAAGCCGGTATGGAGCACCAAGGATTTGCAGTTATACACGTTCAGTCTCCATGTACAACATATAATGATACATATGAAATATTAAAAGGAAATGCAAAAAAAGGTATACCTGGTCTCATGTATGATATACCTGAGGAATATGATAGAACAGATCGATTAGCAGCAGAAGAGCTTATTAATTCTCCAGGCATCCCTGTGGGAATAATTTACGAAGATAAAAATCGTCCTTCACTAACAGCGGAAACTAATAGAATTACTGAAAGTGTCAAATCTCGAGATGTTGCTCAATTACTTTCAGATTACGATTTTTAAATAGCAAAGTTTAAACTACTTCTATTTTATCAGTTACTTCTGCTTCATATTTTGAAGGGCACTTAACGATAATGTTTTGAGCCTTAAAAAATTCATTGTTTAGGTTGCCTTTATTATGCAACTTCCCTTCTAATACTATTTCAGATTGTTCATTGAAAAATAGCTCTGGCACAATACCTTCATAATGTGCTGTTAACATATTATTTCCTTCTTCATTTTGAATACTAAATATTGCAGTTGTGGAGTTTTGTTCTCGATCAAATGAGTTATCAACTAGTGTGCCTACTACCCGTATTGTTTCTGTAGAATTTATATTTGCTTTAGAAAGTTCGTCAATTTTATAGTAAAAAACTGTAGAACTGTCAAAAGCTAATATAACGAAATATATTATAGTTAGAATCAAAACTGTGACTGAAAAATATATTTTTTTATTTGTGGTTATCAATTTTATTCCTCATATATATTCTAACAAATAGTATATAAATACGAAAGCTATTCGCTATTTTGAGCTGAATCTTTTTGATCAGCTTTAATGGCATTTTCCATAGCATCTATAGCTATTTCTATTTGATCATCGTCTGGTTGCTTTGTAGTTAGTTTTTGTAAAGCCATGTTAGGAATAATTAACCATTTCACAAATATATTATCACTATGCTTTCCTGTAAATCTTAAGGTTTCATACGCAATTCCTGCTATTACTGGAATCAAAACTATTCTTGAAATTATTCTAAGCCATAAGTCTGGTCTTCCTAAAAAGGCAAAAGTTATAACTGAGATAATCATTACTAGAAGTAGAAATGCTGTTCCACATCTTGGATGGGCTGTAGAAAATTGACGTATATCAGGTATTTTTAAGGGAAGGTTGGCTTCATACGCTTTTACAGTCATATGCTCTGCCCCATGGTATTGAAATACTCTTTTAATATCAGGCATAAAACCAATTAACCATATATATAAAATGAAGAAAGTCAATCTAATTATTCCTTCAATTAAATTACTAATGAAAGAGATAATTGCCGTTTGAGAACTTAAAATAGTATTATCTAAAAAATGGACAGCTAATAGTGGTAAAATAAAGAATATCAATATAGTAAAAGACAAAGATATACTCAAACTTATTGCTACACCAACGTTGCCGATTTCCTCTTCTTCTTCACCTGCACTAATATTAGCAGAGTAAATTAAGGATTTTATACCTAGAAACATTGTTTCAATTAAAACTAATGAACCTCTTATAAAGGGGATTTTTTTCAAAGGTCCTGTAAAAATCTGGCTGATAACAGATGTTTTAGATTCAATGTTTCCATCGGGTTTTCTTACGGAAACAGATAAATTATTATTACCGCGAATCATTACCCCTTCAATGAGAGCTTGTCCGCCATAGAAAAAAGTTTGCTCTGAAGATTTTGTTTCGATTCCTTTTGGGTTCATACTATATTAAATATAATAGGATAATTAGGTTAAATGCCGTATCTTCGCTTGAGTCTTTCAACTCGTCCTTCGGTATCGACAATACGTTGTTCCCCAGTATAAAACGGATGACAGGAACTGCAAATTTCCACACGGAGTTCTTCTTTAGTACCACCAGTTACTCTAGTTGCACCACAAGCGCAGACAATTTTGGCATTGTTATAATATGTTGGATGAATATCTTGTTTCATAGTTTATTTCGCCTGAATATTAACTCTTTTACGTATTTTTGTAGCATGATCATATACTACTTCACCGTCAATTTTTGCATAAAGTGTAAAATCTTTCCCCATACCTACATTGACACCTGGTCTAATTCTTGTACCTCTTTGACGTACCAAAATGGTCCCTGCAGATACTAGATTTCCACCATATTTTTTCACACCTAATCGTTGTGAATTACTATCACGTCCATTTTTACTACTACCGCCACCTTTTTTATGTGCCATTTTAGTTCTCCGATATTGATTCTGTATTAGGTTTAGCTTTTCGTGTACGTGGTTTTGTAGGGGCTTCTTCTGACTCTTCAGATTTAGGTTTTTGTGTTTTTGTCTGTCGTTTAGTCAATTTATCGATTTTTATTCGTGTTAATTCTTGTCTATGACCAGTTTTGGTACCAGCTCTGGTTTTATTTTTAAATCTAAAAACAATAATTTTATCTCCGCGCAAATGTTTTTCAACAATACCGGTTACTTTGGCGCCTTTAATTACAGGATCTCCATAGGTTAATTGTCCTTTGGAATCACACATTAATAAAACATTATCTAAAGTAACATTCTCGCCTTCAGATATTTCATTTATACGGTCAACATCCAAAACGTCACCTGGTGATACTTTGTACTGTTTTCCTCCTGTTTTTACTACTGCATATTCCATTATTTTTTGATTCCTCCAAAAAAAGAAGCTTCTGATTAAATTATAGGTTCGAAGATATCAGAGCAACAAGTTAATATTCTATTACATTTTTGTCAATAGGTCGAGTGTTTTTACAAATTAGGAAACTGTCTGCTTTGTTCGCTTACTCATTTTTGTTTTTTTAACATTTTTTTTATCAAATGATAGTGCACCATTTTCAATATCAACTTGTATTTCGTCACCTTTTTTATAATTATTCAACAGTATTTCTTTGGATAAAAGGTTTTCTATTTTGCGTTGAATAATTCTTCTCAATGGCCTAGCTCCATAATCTTTATCAAATCCATTTTCTACTAACCACTTAGTAGCAGATTTGGATAATATTATTGAAATCCCTTGTTCTTCGAGTCGAGTATTTACTTCGTTTATGATCAGCTGAACAATTTCAGCCATTTGATCTTCATCAAGTTTGTTAAATATTACAATCTCATCAATTCTATTTATTAATTCTGGACGAAATGTTGATTTTAGAGCAGATTCTATAGATGCAGTTAGTTTTTCCCTATCACTTGAATTATCTGTAAAGGCTTTGAAACCTATATTATCCTTAGAATTCTCTGTAGTACCTAAATTGCTAGTCATTATAATTATCGTATTGGTAAAATTTACTGTTCTACCACTTCCATCAGTGAGACGACCATCTTCCAGTATTTGTAATAATATATTAAATACATCAGGATGTGCTTTTTCAATTTCATCAAAAAGTATTAACTGATAGGGCCGTCGTCGTACTAATTCAGTGAGTTGTCCTCCTTCATCATAACCTACATACCCTGGAGGAGATCCGATAAGTCGGGATACTGAATGTTTTTCCATATATTCAGACATATCAATTCTGACCATGTTTTCTCTATCATCAAACATAAATTCCGCAAGTGTTTTGGCTAGTTCAGTTTTACCCACTCCAGTAGGTCCAAGAAAAATAAAACTTCCGATAGGCCTTTTAGGATCCTGTATTCCTGACCTAGAGCGACGAATAGCATCTGCAATCGTTGTAATAGCACTATCTTGCCCGATTACCCTGGTAGTCATTATCTTTTCCATATCTAATAGTTTATTTGCTTCATCCTGAACTATTTGTGATACTGGTATACCTGTCCATCCTGCAATAATTTCAGCAATTGTTTCTCTCTCTACATTGGTAGTGATTTTTTCTTCTTTAACCCATATCTTTTTTTGTTTATTGTATTTTTCTTCAGATTGGAGTCGTTCCATTTTCAGTTGGGCAACTTTTTCGTAATCTACAGTTTCTGCAGCAGCTAATTCTTCGTCATTTAATTGTCGTATTTTTTCTTCTAATATACGTAAATCTTTCGGCATACTTTGTGTATCAATTCTAACTTTACTTGCTGCTTCGTCAATTAAATCTATCGCCTTATCTGGGAGATTACGTTCTGTTAAATATCTATCACCAAGTTTACTTGCTGCTATAAGAGCTTCATCATAAATCTTTACCTTATGATGAGCTTCATATTTAGGACGCAAAATCTTAAGCATTTCTATAGTAGTGTCTACATCTGGCTCTTCAACCCAAACTGGATGAAACCTACGTTCTAAAGCAGCATTTTGTTCTATATTTGATCTGTACTCTTCTGGAGTGGTTGCTCCAATACATTGTAATTCACCTCTTGCTAATGCTGGTTTCATTAAGTTACTAGCATCTATAGCACCTTCGGCCGCACCTGCTCCTACTACATTGTGTAATTCATCAATAAATAAGATTACTTCTCCTTTGGCATTTTTAACCTCATCCATTACTGTTTTTAATCTCTCTTCAAATTCTCCTCTAAATTTGGCTCCCGCAACTAGAGATCCCATATCTAAAGAGAGAATCTTTTTATTTTTTAAAGTATCAGGGACATCGTTTGAGATAATTCTTTGTGCTAATCCTTCTGCAATCGCAGTTTTACCAACTCCTGCATTACCAATCAAAACAGGGTTGTTTTTTGTTCTTCTGGTAATAGTTTGAATTACTCGCCTGATTTCATTATCTCTACCAATGACAGGATCTAGTTTATTTATTTGAGCAAGATGGGTTAAATCGACAGTGTATTTTTCTAAGGACCTATATTTAGATTCAGCTCTTTGGTCAGTAACTCGGGCATTTCCTCGAATTTGTTGAAGAGATTTATATATATTTTCTTGATTGATGTTGAACTTCTGGAAAATTTTATATGAATCGCCATCTTCTATAGACAATATTCCAATAAGTATGTGTTCTGTACCAATAAATTCATCATGTAATCTTTTAGTTTCTTCTTGTGCTTTTTCAATTGCTTCTATAGCTCTAGGGGAAGCATATATTTGGGAATTTCCATTACTTTTTGGCATACCCATGGATGCTACCTGTGTTCTCTTCAGCAGTACATTTTCTATCTCATGTCGAATTGTATTCTTATCTACACCTAGAGAGGTTAAAATCGTTGATGTCAATCCTTCTTGAATATTGACTAAAGCTAAAAATATATGTTCTACATCCCAATTAGAATGCTTGTATTTTCGTACTAAATCTTGACTTTCAGTAAGCATTTCTTGAGCTTGCTCTGTGAAATTTTCTGGTTTTAGCATTAGTTTCTTTCTCCTAATATCATACTTAGTATTGTGTTGAGTTTGTCCCGTCACCTAAGGCGCGAGGATTAGAACGAGACTCCAGCATATTTAACTGGTATCGCATTTGAGACATTGAATCTTCAAGTTTTTCTATTTTATCCATAAGCTTCAAAGCTATTTCTGCGCCAGCAAGATTTACCCCTAAATCATCAATCAAGGTTTTAATTTGTTTTAATCTTTCTAAGTCTCTTTCAGAGTAATATCGTCTATTCCCATCTGAACGGCTTGGATCTACAAGACCAGCCCTTTCATAGTATCTTAAGGTTTGGGCGTGAACTCCAATCATTTTCGCAGCAACGCTAATAACAAATATTGGTTCATCTATTCTTTCATTCATTAATAACTCCAGGCTTTTCTCTTAGAGATCTTAAGGATGTAAAGATTTCTTTCTCTTTATCGGATAAACCTGTCGGGAGAATGGATTTTAATTGTACGAAAAAATCTCCATTCTTTTGTTGCTCTCCTAATACAGGCATACCCAAACCTTGTAATTTAAAAATTTGATCATTTTGACTTTCTGGAGGAATTTTTAGCATTACTTTTTTCGATAATGTTGTAACTTCTTTTTCTGAACCAATTATGGCATCATAGTAGGGCACTGCTAAATCTGTATATATATGATTTCCTTTACGAAGAAATTGATGACTAGGGGTAATTTTTATATTAAGATAAACGTCAGTACCTGATAAATTTATGTGTATTTTTGAACCATTATCTACCCCAGGTGGGATTTTCACTTCGACTGATTTTGCATTGGAAGGCGTTTTGACAATTCTTTGACATCCTGAAAATGCTTCTAAAAGGCTTACTTCTACTAATACTTCAGAAGGTTTTGGTTTTGTTTGGCTAAAGGATGATTGATAGTTTTGCGACCTGTTACCAAAAAAACCATCAAACATATTACCTAAGTTAATATTTTGAAATCCTCCGAAATTAAATCCCATATTATTGTGTGTAAATGGATTAAAACCGTTACTGTTCATACCCTCGGCTTGTTTCCAATTTTGTCCATATGAATCATAAAGTTTTCTTTTATTTTGGTCGGAAAGTACTTCATACGCTTCATTTATTTGTTTGAATTTTTCTTCTGCAGATTTGTCATTTTTATTTACGTCGGGATGATACTGGCGAGCTAAACGACGGTAAGCTTGCTTTATTTCTTTTTCAGAAGATGATCTTGAGACACCTAGTATTTCGTAAAATCCTTTTTCCATAGCGGAATTGTACTTTAATTTATATCTGTTGTCAATAATAATGAATGTATATATAGTATAAAATTTGACAATAACGTGTTAGCTTATATAATAATATTATGTTAATTATATAGAAATAGCTAACAAAGGAGAGTATTATGATGCGGAATATTTCTTTATTAAGAGGACATTTATTTGATAATTCTACTGATTCATCATACATATCTGCAGAGAAGTTTTGGGCAAATGTGCAAAATTATCCAGTGAAATTTCAGGAACAAGATAACGAATTGACAATAGAACTTTTAGTTCCAGGATTCTCGATGGATGAATTGTCTGTTACTACAAAAGATAATGCATTAAAAATTGAGTCTACAAAAGATGAAATTATTTATGATTTCCGAAAGGTGATTAATATCCCTTCTTCATATGATATATCAACAACTGATGCACTATTACTCAATGGAATTTTAACTATCACACTACAAAAACTCAAATCAGCATTGCCTAATAAAGTTAAAATTCGAAACAAACAATTAATAAAATAATCAGACTTCTTTAATATATGTTCTAAATTGAAGGTGTGAGACTGTTACTTTCTTTATTGAGAAAGGTAGGCCTGAAATGTTTCTGGAACGAATGAAAGAATTTTTGGAAAGACTTATCGAGCTATTGGCAAAATCTGCCTCATATGATGATTGGTGGATGTAAAAAAAGTAATCTCGGATTTAGGTTACGCATCTAAATCCGAGATTACTTGTTGAACTATTGGTGGTATTACTAGACCTAGCAGCAATTCTATATCGATTACAATATGATTTATGACACAAATATGAGCCACCTTTTATAACCTTCGATTCACCTATGATCGGGCCAAGAGGATTATTAGTCTCTCTAACCTTGGGATATGTAGTACTAAACCAGTCTTGTGTCCATTCCCATACATTTCCCACAATATTGTATAGACCATATCCATTTGATTTATACGAATTTACTGGAGCTGTAGATAAATAACCATCCTCTAAGGAATTATCTTCAGGAAATAGTCCTTGCCAGATATTACATTGATGTTCATCATTTGGCTTCAGTTTATTTCCCCAGGGGTATATAGCATTTTCTAAGCCACCTTTTGCAGCATACTCCCACTCGGCTTCTGTTGGTAGTCGTTTATTTGACCAAGTACAATAATTGATTGCATCATTCCATGATACATGTACTACTGGGTGATTTCCTCTATTTTTTATATTAGATTTGGGGCCTTCTGGTCTGCGCCAGTATGCCTTTTTAACAACACACCACCATGGAGTAGAAGTTACTTTATATTCAATTCTAGATAGATTTACTTTCGATAATAATTTATAAAAGACAAATGACCAACCATATTGTTCAGCCTCTGTTATATATCTTGTTTCGGTGACAAATTTTTCAAATTCTGTATTTGTTACTGAATACATATCTATATTGAAGTTTTCCAAATAAATATTTTTTTCTGGTCCTTCTCCATCTTCAGGAAATCCAATATTTGAATTTGTCCCCATGATAAATGAGCCAGCTGGTATTGAAACCATATTATTAAGTATTGAATTTTTCTGACTAGGACTAATAATTTGATTATTAAAACTTGTATTCTTATCTGTATTTTCTGGTGTACAGCAATTCATAAGTATTTTAATATCTACCTTCCATCA
>MDSW01217800.1_pt1 | contig 17402 bp, 18 predicted proteins | sample 811171 | NCBI WGS metagenome assembly MDSW01 (sample SAMN05326641, study PRJNA326480) | marine metagenome | isolation source: seawater | place: Atlantic Ocean: North West | collected 2012
CCATAACTGATGTCGGGACCCACATACACATCCCGTGTGATGGAAAACGACATGTCCTCACCACTAGGCGATGTGTAACTGTAAGTAATCGGATAATACCCGGCGGTGGTTGTGTCCACCACATAATTGATGCTGCCATCTACCGAAAGATCACTGGTTGATATATCCCCTGAATTACCTGAGGTAGAGTAATCAAATACCGTAGCAGAAATGTCTTCGTACGCATAGGAACCATTCATCGGAAGGTAAAGAGGGTTTTCTCCACCAAAACTGATGTCGGGTCCCACATACACATCCCGTGTTATGGAAAATGACATGTCCTGACCACTAGGCGATGTATAATGGTAAGTTATGTAATAATACCCAGCGGTGGTTGTATCCACTGCGCCCATGACTCCATATGTGCCATCTATAGAAATAGTCCCCGAAAGGTCACTCGTTGATATATCCCCTGAAATTCCCGAGGTAGAATAATCAAACACCTTAGCAGAAATGTCTTCGTACGCATAGGAACCATTCATCGGAAGGTAAAGGGGGTTTTCTCCACCAAAACTGATGTCGGGTCCCACATACACATCCCGTGTGATGGAAAATGACATGTCCTGACCACTAGGTGATGTATAACTGTAAGTAATCGGGTAATACCCGGCGGTGGTTGTGTCCACTGTATCCATGACTCCATATGTGCCATCTATGGAAATAGCTCCCGAAAGGTCACTCGTTGATATATCTCCTGAAATGCCCGATGTAGAATAATCAAACACCGTAGCAGAAATGTCTTCGTATGCATAGGAACCATTCATTGGAAGGTAGAGTGGGTTTTCTCCACCAAAACTGATGTCTGGACCCACATACACATCCCGTGTTATGGAAAACGACATGTCAGAATCATTTGGCGATATGTAGCTGTAAGTAATCGGATAATACCCGGCAATAGTCGTATCTATAGAAATAACAATACTAGAATTTACAGAAAGGGTACTGGTTGATATATCTCCTGAAATGCCCGGAGTAGAATAATCAAAAACGATGGCAGAAATATCTTCGTAAGTATAGACGCCATTCATAAGAAGATATAGAGGGTTTTCTCCACCCACTACGATAGTAGGATCACTCATTAAATTATTCCTTTATTTTTATAAAGGAATAATATCATATTTATTTACGAAAAGATAGAAGAGCTATACGACCAGAAATAAATTCCCACAAAGCATTTCGAAAATAAGTCTAGCACATTATATCCCGCATTTTTAATGTTTTCTTTGGTAAGATAAAACATGCCGTAAAAGGCCCACAACACGAAAAATATAGCATATAGTTGTTGATTTGCAATCGAATTACCGCCCTTCATCAGGTAGGTACAATACATGTATCCGAAAAGGAGTGCAAAGAAGACAAACCCCACAATGTTTGCGTTGAGTTTTGAGATCATGTGCTTTTCACCTAAATATCCGCTCCCAAGCATGCCATAATTCAAAAAAAGAATCAACATATAGTCGATGAATCGAACTCCCTTCTTTCCGCTGTTGTATTGAAATGCCAATATTAAAACAAGCAGCATAATAGGCGTTGTAATCATCCAATCCACATATCTTGTATCATTTATTTCATTTTGTAAAGTGTTTGTCATGTTTTCGTCATTGTCTTTTTTGTCTTTTTTGTCTTTTTCTTCATTTATTTTTTGAATGAAATTTCCATAAAAAAAGGCTGCAACAATGCTAATGCATGTTTCAAGGTTTAAAATATGTCTCATGGCGACAATATTTGTTCGTAATGCTTCTATAAATGTTATTGTACCTGTCGTCACTAAAAACGCATAGGTTATATAAAAACTATCATAAAGAGTTTTATTCATATATAATTAGGAAATATTATTGTTCTATTGATAATTATATAAAGATTATCACTGATTTACTATATTAAATAACATGCCTCGCATTGATCATCAACCAAAATTGGATTTTAATCAGGTATTAATTACACCAAAGCGCTCGAATCTAAATTCTCGTAGCGAAGTTGTCCTAGAGCGCACCATCACATTCAAAAACGGGCAAGTTTGGACAGGTATTCCGATCATATGTGCCAACATGTCATCCACCGGTACATTCGAAGTCTACAATGTATTGCAGCAGTATAAAATCATTACGGCGTTTCACAAATTTTACAATTACGAAGACTATGTGGAACAGTTTGCGTCATGTGAAGCCAATGGGAATCCAATGAATCCAGACTACTTTATGGTATCTACTGGTATTAGTCAATTGGAATACGAAAAATTAGAGAAGTTATGCGAAAAATTTTCTATAAAGTGGATTTGTATCGACATTGCAAATGGTTACATACCAAACTTACTTGAATTTTGTAAAAAAGTACGTTCAAAATATCCGGATAAAATCTTGGTAGCCGGCAATGTTGCGACGCCAGATATGGTGAATACCCTTTGTTTGGAAGGCGATGTGGATATAGTCAAGTGTGGCATTGGTCCAGGAAGTGCTTGTACAACACGATTGAAGACGGGTGTAGGTATTCCTCAATTATCGTGTATTATGGATTGCGGAGATGCTGCCCACGGTGTGGGTAAATATGTTGTTGGTGATGGCGGCATAACGTGTCCGGGCGATTTGAGCAAGGCGTTCTGTGCAGGCGCGGATTTTGTCATGATGGGTGGTGTCTTTGCGGGTCATGATGAAAATCCGGGAGAGGTCATCGAGAAAGTGGTGATGGGGATGCCAAATAAGCTTCAAAAATTCAAGGTGTTTTACGGCATGAGTTCAACGCACGCCATGATGAAATTTTATGGGAAAAAGAACGATTACCGTGCGAGTGAAGGTAAGGTTGTAGAAATACCTTATAAGGGAATGTTAAAAGATACGCTTGAAGATTATCTAGGAGGCGTGCGTTCAACATGCACTTATATCGGAGCAAAATGTGTAAAGCATATGCCAAAATGTACTACATTTGTGGTTGTGAGTCAACAAGTGAATAATGTATATAAATAGTAAAAGATATACACTATAATGCGTACTCGTTTTCTCAATCGAATTCACCGAGAATTGGATGTATTGATGGGTGTCTATGATGTTCATGTGCTGGAAGAATCAAATGAGATTCAGATTATGATACATGATGGCAATCGTCGATATTTCAAAATGGTTATAACCAAGGATTATCCTTTTAAACCACCATTATTGATGTATGTATCGATCTGTTGTCACGAAGAAAAAGAATATGTGTCATGTATCCAAGATATGTTGTATTTTTATGTTAAAAAATTAAATATAACATATCAAAATATGTGTGATAATGTAAATTGTCTATTTTGTAAAAGCTTTGTAAAAAATCAATGGTCACCTGGAAATCGCATGTTCGATCTTTTACAAGAAAGAGAAAGAATGGAGAATTCCTTTAAGGATGTGCGTAGTGGTTATTATGCAACAAAAGCATTGACAAAAATCCCTTGTGTATGCGATTATATCATCGAGCATATATGCAGTTACATCTATAGCAGAATACTTGAATATTGACGGTGGGTATATAAAACCTGAATAAGGAGCAATGTATAAAATATATGTGTAGTATATATAATGGTAAAACGAAAGCTATCTTCTTGGAATTTATTTGTGATGGATTTGAAGAAAAAGAATCCAACGAAATCTTTTGGAGACATTCTCAAACTCGCAAGCACGCTGAAAAAGAAGGGGGCAAATTATGCTACCTTTGTGGAATCGAAAACGAAAAAGCTTGTTAAAAAAATCAAGAAGACTGTTCAAAAGAAAAAGACAAAAACGGCTAAAAAGCAGCAAAAGAAACAAAAGAAGCAAAAGTCAAAGACCGCCAAAAAATAGATATAAAGATATAAGAGTGGTACATCTATGGACCGTTACAATAAACTACATGTAAGGCAGATATTTATGACATTATTCAATAACATTGCATTAAATTGCGATATTATGGAATGTATATACAGTTATTTGATACCTAGTAAAAGCGTTTTGGATAGGGAAATACGAATTATTTACGAAACGAATTGTCATCAAGCGTGCGATTACTACATTTACAATCACAATGATTTGACACTCTATGATTTTATTTTTCAATTGACGAGATATGTATGGTCAACTTATTTCATTGGAAATAAGTTTATTTTCCCGCGACATTATCACGAAACATATGGGTTTCGAAATAATCCGGATCCTCCTTCTAATTATATGAAAGAAATTCAAAAGTACAAATTGCATTGGATGAAGCTTTTTATGGAGTTGGCATGTGATTTTGAGGATAAGCACTTTTTTCACTGTACATATGACCAGTCTTTGTCCAAATTTTCATATGCTTTAAATTCCAAGTATTTAAATTATCTCGTTAAACAGAATATATAATATTGTGATTTTGAGTTCATCTGGATTGACCTGAACACTGTTGTATTTTTCTTTTAACTTCTTTATTTCCTCATTATTTTCATCCTCTTGATCAAATAAGGTTTGTAGTTTCACTTCATTTATTTGATTTTTTAAATACGGATCATCTCTCAGTTCGCTTTCATTCCATATTGTATCAAACTCATAATCATTAGATAATTCAGATAAATATGGGTTTTTATCAAAAATTTCCAAAAAGTCGATTCTATCTTGAATGGAAATGCCAATATCTTCCAAATAGTATTGAAATTTTGATTCCGTAACGCTAATGTTGTTTACTATATCAGAAATTTCAGGGTCTATTAAACAATTAAAGGTTTTCTTCCATTTGTCTTTTTCCGATTGTGGTAACATTGAATACGAATCCAAAACATGATTTATTTCATCATTATCTCTCAAAAGGTCTTTTTCTTTTAGGTGATCATAAATAACCTTTATTTCCTTTATTTTTTCTGAAAGATTTGCCATGAATTTATATATGATTTATATTTAAATATCTTTTTCATCTTCTCAAGTTACGCATATTTCTGATTCTCCTGTTGACACGATTCCTGCCTCTTGTGATTTCGCTTGTGCTTGTGCTTCCGCTTGTGATTCCGCTTGTGCTTGTCACACTTAATTTTGGTCTTATATGTTTATATATAAAATAAAGGTCGTTATTTATTCTATCAAGAAATGATGGAATCTTTATTCTTGCGTCTTCAATACTTTTTTTCATCTGAGTATTATCAAACCGAATATTCATGGATTCCATGTTTGAATGAGTCATAAACCGAATATAAAAAACAGCTACAATCACGCAACCCGCAATAGCAAAGAGATATCTGTACATATATAATACAGAAATATTTTTCACTATAAATTGGCTTCAATGTCGTTCATTTTGAGAAGAATGCTATCTAATTTATAAAGTTGTATTGCGAACTTATTTTGTAATTTATCATTATCGATAAAGGTAAGATTTTCCACAGTATAGTCTGATTGATTTGAAAAAAGACAAGTTACGACAATGATGAATAAAAAAGAAGCTAAAATCCATGTATACATAGATGTATGTTTCATCTTATATAACAGTTGTATTTTTTTATATCTATATTTTAAATGCCTCGAAAATGTCCAAAAGGAACAATATGTATTGAAAATTATACCATTCTTTTTATTTCTCTTTTATGTGGTATTGTAGCCTATTGTATTTATCAAAAAAGGGGGTGTGTGTTTTGTCCTCATGTGGATGTGGTGGAAAGTCCGATTATAACCATGACAAATCATCCTTCTACGCAAGTGACGAACTACGATATGTTACGACCCATTGCTCGTCCAGGTGTATCCTATAATCAAAATCCCGAAGATGCTCTTTTAAATCCTTATGCACCGCCTTTGCGGTACAATGAACCGCATCAATATAAACAAGTGGGTTATTTAAAAAACGAAAGTCATTACAATAAATTGTTTCCCATTTTCGCGAAACCTATACATTTGCGGAGAGACAAATGGTATTATTATACTATTTATGATAACATTAAATTGCCAATATATAGCAATGGACGCAAATGCGTGAGTACACATGGATGCGATTCGCTTATGAATGGAGATATGGTAAAATTAGAAAACATGAATGGCGATTTTCAAGTGAGCCTCTATGAGAATCATACTTTAACTTATGATCCGGTTGTATAAAAAAATTGATTTCTATTTTTAATATAAATATAAATCAATGGATTCAAAGTGGGTTGAGCGTTATCTGGCACAGCTAAGTGCGTCCGAGAAAAAAGCTTTTGATATTGCCGTAACAAATCTAGAAAGTAGTTTTGATATTGAAAAGTCTATTGGCTTTCAAGAATTTGTGCAAAGGCAAAAAGAAAAACAGAAAGAAGCATCTCAAATGGAAGATTCTTGATTCTTATAGGTGTTATAATCGATTTTCACCGCCTCGTTCTGTTCCTTATTAAATAAATGCTCATACTCTTGAAAATTTCCTTTATAAATAAACTTATTGATTTTCTTTTCTTTTTTGGGTTCTTTTTTCATTTCCGTTTTCTTTGTTTTTTTTATGTAAAATAAGGAGAAACTCGACGCAGATTTGGTTTCATCTTCTGTTTCTTCTGTTTCTTCTGTTTCTTCTTTTTCTTCTTTTTCTTGTTCAGAATCATCATCATCATCATCATCATCATCATCAAATACTGACGCAAACCGAGTAAGGTCTGCTTCATCTTGAAACAAATGCAAACAACGATACTCAACCACATAACTGCGACAAACGGAGTTGAGTATGTTGTATTGAATATCACTGTTTTTCGTATAATAATGAAAGGCCTCATCCTCTTTTGAATACATCATAATAATTTCTGTATTGTATTCAAAAGGCAATGAACTTTTAAAATGATTTTCCATGCCCATAAGGACATTCGCATCCGTCGTTTCGTATTCCTTCATTGTTCCATTTGAATAAATATCCATGATCGTGTTGTAATCGTTTTCAACAAACCGGGATAAATCGTCCATTTCGTCGCTCACATTGTCATCAAGGTTCGGAACATTTTGATACATCCACCATACCGCAAGGTTTGCTCCATAACCAATTCCTCCAATTGCGGAAATAAGCGTCATGAGGCAGATACCGGACATAATTTCATTCATGTAAATATACATTAATCGTGCTGTATAACCCATACCAATCGCTTGAAAGATTCCCAAAGGCATTTGTTGAGAAATATCATTTCCAATATTATCGGAAAGGAGACCCTTTATCATTTTGTTCATTCTTTCCTGCATTGTTTCTATATTTTGAAATACCTTTAAACTCTTTTACAAGAATGTCCCAAATATTCAAAGGAGGTTAATGATCCAATTGTAATTGTCAGTATCATCATGATAATGGTGACATTATTCGTTTTATGAATTAAATTGATGCGCTGTTGCTTTATTTCTTGGTCTTGGATGGCGAGTTCTACATATTTTTTGTACTTGTTGATCAAAAATAGAAATCCAACGAGACCAATGATGAATAAGATGTAAAAATGATTGCTGTGGAGTAAAATAAATCCCAATACATAAATAATACACGAAAGGAATAAAGACAAAACGGGATGTACTGATGTTTCTTTGGAATCCAAGTTTGTATCTAACAACAAATACAGAAATAAAAGTATAATCGCATGGCGAACATAAACATTGTTAAACACTTTTTGTAAGGAGCATCCAAATATATTTTGAAACATATTGTAGGACAACCCTATGATGAAAATAAAAAACAACAAAACATACTGTATTTTTTTACTATGATCCGTTGAAATCCATGTTTCAATTTCTTTCAATTCCAACATATACATTGTGAGAAGATAAAAATTTATATGCTATGTATGGCACAGCTCAGGAAGGAATTCATAGTGAGTTTGTGAGACGTATACTCTAATATGAAGTTTTTTTTTTCATTTTCATTTTCACTCTCATTACTATTATTTAGAAAAGAAGGCTTCGCTCTCATGAACGATGCTCCAGGTTGCACGAACATATAAATTTCATCCACTTTTCTTTGAATCTCATCTGGAACATCAGTCTTCTCCTCATCAGAACCTGATGCCGCCGGATAAGTCTCATAAAAGTCATGTAGAATCATTCGTTCATTGTCTTTTATAGTGGATTCTCTCTTTATACTCCTAGTATTTGTATAAAACATCTTCAAAAATATCAAATACTTCACCAAGTATATTTCATGTTCCATGTTATTCTGCTTCTGATGAGCACACAGAAATAGTTGCCGATGGACCTTTTCTACTTTATTTTCGAAAACTGTATGTTCTATACTTTTACTTCCACTTGAAAACAAAAACATATAATTTAATATTTATATATATTAGTTGTTTATATTTCGTCCATGGAAGAATACAAAAAAGTTGATATAAATGCTTACTTTCTCTCTTATTTATCAGAAAACAAAGTATTATTTGGATTTTATTCTTTGTTATTATTTACTTATCCGATACATCGTGTGGTGCTTCCAAAATATTACGGAAAGGTAATTTCAAGCTTAAACAAAGGGTTCAATCGGGACTTTTTGAAAAATGCGAAGAATTTGCTGTATATATATACTTTCACACAAATATCCGTGGCGCTGTTACATAAGGCACAAGGTATGTTGATTCCCGAGTTTTCGGAATTTTCGATTCAAAAAATATTTTCAAATTTGTTGCAAAACAAACATCTCAATTATGAAAATTTAGAGGTCGGCGAAATATTGGCGAAGATCATCAAAGTACCCCATATCATTTATAAATATTTCGATTTGGTACGAACGGTTATTTTTTCGCAAATTTTGATTTTCATTGTTACTTTAATTCACTATAAGTCTATATCCAACACCATGGTATTTACATTTTTGTTCTTAGTTATTGGAATTATCATTTTACAATACATCACTTACAGCGTTACCATGAAAGTGGAACTCCAGAGTGAAAAAGAAAAAGACAACATCTATCAACACTTTCAAGATATTCTAAACAATTTAATTAGCATTATTATTTGTAAGCATGAAACCTATGAGAAAAATTATTTACATGAAAAGTTCAAATCTTTTGTGAGTTTATTCAATCACTCATTGAACCTGAATTTCATCATGCGCCTTATTTTTTCCATTTTCAATGTGGTGTCTTTTATTCTATTAAATATCATGTTGTACAAAGAATATCAGTCCAAGTCCATTAGTAAGGAGCAATTTATTTCTAGTTTTATTGTGACTTATAGTATTATGCAATTATTTACAGAAGCAAATTATTCCATTCGACTTGTAGTGGACATGTACAGTCAAGTCAAGGACATGGAAAATTATTTTAACAAAAAATCGGATTTAGACAAATCCATGCAAGTAGAGAAGGAAGACAAATCCTTCGTGCATGGGGGAATCTCTTTTCAAAATGTTTCCTATCAATACGAAGAGAATGCGGAATTCAAAGAAAAGTATGCATACGCACTTCGTGATGTAAATATAGATATTGCCAAGAATGAAAAAGTGGCTATTGTTGGTCAAATAGGCAGTGGGAAATCCACATTGGTCAAATTGCTTTTGAAATTTTTTGAGCCGACAAAGGGCGATATTTTCATCAATGGTGTGAATATCAAGCATATTTCCCGAGATGAATTATATGACCACATGTTTTACATTCCGCAAAAACCAAAATTATTAGATCGCACTCTCTATGAGAACATATATTATGGATTTGATGTGAAAGATGAAGACAAGGAAAAAAATGTACAAAAGGTTCTAGGCATATTGAAATCGATGCACTTGGATCAAACCATCATGGATATTTTCATGGAAAAAATGGACCAAAAATTGGGCAATGATGGTATTCGATTATCGGGAGGTCAAAGGCAAATGGTGTGGATTATTCGAGCCATGTTGCGAGATTCAAAAATTATTATTTTTGACGAACCTACCTCGGCGTTGGATCAGGACAATAAGCACAAAATTATTAGTATGATTAAAGAAATTGGGAAAAACAAAACTATTCTTATTGTGAGTCATGACAATATTGATTCGGAGTTTCGTAAAATTACAATGAAGCAAGGCGAAGTATTGGAAAATGAAAACCCTTTTCAATGGATTTAAATACATAATAAATGTATGAATAGTATAAATACCAGGGATGGTGGAAGAGTCCAAGACTAGTGAATATTACGGAGAAATAAACAAACAAAAAGAACAAAATGTGGAAAACCTACGCAATGAACTCAAAACATTATTCATCGATAACTACAAAAGTCTTTCTCGTATATTCGTATATTTTACAGAAAATGATTTTTCTCAATATGTATCCGAACTTGATAAGATTTTAAATAGAGTGTTGGTGCGATTGAATAATACGGAATTTACAATTCGTGAAAATTTTGAAGATGAATTTGAAGAAATAAAAAAAGACATTGAAAATAATCTTCTTTCATGGATCATGAAAACAAGCTATGAAAATAAGACATATTTCAATGTTTTTTTTAGTAGTTTTTACGATAAAAGTAAGTTATCCATTGACTCGCTGTCTCAAGATAAGGCGCGGCATTTACCTGGATATTGGTTCCATAGCATATGTAAAAAAAAAGGGTTTGAGAATTATCTTATAAGACCAATAATCACAAGACTACTACAAATACAACAGACTGAAGAAGATGCTGTAGGCGCAGTCCCTCCTCCGCCTCTACCACCAGCAGCAGATTCCAATGTCGATAACGCACTCGAAGCCATCGACGCAGTGAACGCCGCACAACATCCGCCTCCGCCCGCAGTGAACGCCGCACAACCCCCGCCTCCGCCCGCATCACTGTCCGCAGTCGCACTTCCCGCTCCGATTATTGCACAACCCATTGAACTAGAAGAAATAGAGGAAGCCGTGCGTGCTCTTGAATTTATTGAACATGTAATACATCATAGCGACGAAGAAAAAGAAGATAATAGTAGCGACGAAGAAAAAGAAGATAATAGTAGCGACGATGATGAAAATGAAGCACAGAAACGCAAAAATATAAAAAACAAAAGTCTTAAAAAAATCAAACGATTTCATCAAAAATGTGTTGAAACAATGGAAAAGTCATTAAAAAAACACCACAAAACCTCTCTTGATGAAATAAGTAGTAATATTGGTTCTCGTCTTGATATAATGTATAAAAATAATAGCAGTACATTTCTGTCGCGTCGGTCTATAAATAAAAAGAAAATCATCGAGAAAATTCTTCAAAAAGAGAATTATAATGAGATTTATGATAAAGTTCTGATATATGCTCAGGAAAAAGAGAATAATGATAATGATAATTTTTGGAAAAGGTTTCTTAACATGTGGGGAAAATATAACACAATAGAGTCAAAACATATGACCAAATCGTATCAAAAAAAATATTCCATAGCAAAACAAAAGTATATCTATTGGGGTAGTAATTCAAATATTTTTCCGAAACCTATCGATATACATGTGGCAATATTACTAGAGAGTGATTATAGAGAGGGCAACTTTGAACATTTTGATTTTGACGATCCAACCATATTTGAACCGTGTAAAATACAATTCGAAAATTGTAAAAGTCACACGGACAGTGACCGCGATGTTGATGGAGACAGCGATGGCGATGGTGATGGTGACAGTAATGGTAATGGCGATGATCACGATGACATTGAAAATGCTGAAATAAAATCTTTATTCAACGCCGTAAGAGCTATAGACTACATTTCGCGCCTTCATGCGGAGAATTCCAATGGCACGGAGAACGACTATATTGAAGAACAGTCGCCGCCAGCACCAGCACCGTCACCAGCACCGTCACCAGCACCAGCACCGTCACCAGCACCGTCACCAGCACCAGCACCGTCACCGCAGTCGCCGCCACCATCACCGCCTCCACTTCCACCACCGTCGCCGCCGCCATCGGAATCAAATGATATTTTATTGCCAACTAAGAAGAAATTTACTATTTATACAACCGGTATTTTAGGTGATGATTTTGTTAGAAATGATAAATTTATGTGGTTAAGTGAAGGTGGTATTTTGGATACAATAATAGATGCGATTGGCACTGCCTATACTGATATAGAAATAATACATTATGATAAGCCAATTCATGCCGAAGCAAGAAATTATATCCAAGTTTTGTTAGAGAATGAAATGTTGAAATCAAGTAGGAGCAATCCTATTACAATAACATCTAAATTTAATGAAAGTTTTTTTCCAAAACAATTAGAAATTTCAAATCCTCATATATTGATCGATTTTGCTAATTTGATAAACTATTCAAGAAGTGGTGAGGGCAATGATTCTTACCGAGGTTATGAAAACAGTTTTCTTCAAAAATTTAATTATATTTATTTTGGTTTTCATGATGTTTTAAATAGTGGATGGGAGAATGTGAAAAGAACTCTTGGCAATAGAAAACTGTTCGATATTTCTCGTGACAATGAAGTTATTATAGACCTGAATTTCATCGGCAGAGATAATGATGTAGCGAGGGGACCTCCTCCACCCACTCTTCCGCCCTCGACCGCTGATGACCCTCAAAATAAAGATGCAATATCTATAAATGTAGAATATGCAAATATGCTTCGAGCGGCCGGCTTATAAATAAGTATTATGATTCAACCTAAAAAATAGTGACAAGTTTCGCTACAATACATATAAATCGCGGGGGTGCGATTATGAACCTTAAAAGAATACATTATTTTGATATCGTTCGGATGACGAAACGGTTTCAAACAACACTTGCATTCGTCTCCCATGAATGTGTAAATGTATTCAATGAGTTCGGGAGGCATGGTTTGATTGCTACTCTACCTCTGTTCGCTTCTTTAAATTCTTTTGTTAAAATCAATTGTTGAAAGAATTTAAAGCCAATCATTACAATTATATAGACATGGATCAATCCAAGGCGTATGTTCTTCGAAGTGCCAAAGCCATCGAATATTATAATAAAAATCCTTCGTTGGATTTTGACAATGTAAACGAATTATTTGTCGACCTCATTCAAAACATTACGAACTCTATACAGGATAGTATTAGCGTAAATGAGGTCAAACTCCTTTTAAATCAAATTCATAAATCCGTCAAAAGTACCGAGACCACATTGGGGCATAACAACAAGATGATACAAATGACTTACGATCACATTGGGGAACAAAAGACATATTATGTACAGCAAATGAAAGATATTATTCAAAGTCGAAAAAATGAATCCGAAATATTGACCTTGATTCGCGAAACCAATAGCGCTTTCCTCGACAAGGCCACATATTCCATCTTACAGCAATTTCCCAAATTGGCGAATGAAATCAAACAAATACAAAAAGATCTTCTTCAAGATTCACAATCGATGCTACAGCGAATCTGTAGCCATCAAGAAAATCAAGGGAAGGGACCCGTCGTCTCTCATATTGAACCCATTCTTCAGAGTCAGTATCAAACCATGACCGATAAAATGATGACCATGTTACAAAACGCTTTCAGTCAGGAATCTATGTTTTATCAAACCAATATGGAACTCAAAGGTTTTTTGGAGAAACAAAAAAATTCTACACGAAAAGGGAAGGAAAGTGAAGAAAAACTTGAATCTTGTCTTACCATGGCATTCCCACACGGCATTATTGTCAATAAAAGTGGAGAACAAAAAGCATGCGACTATTTATTAGAAAGACCCGACAAATGTGCTATTTTATTTGAGAATAAAGATTATCAAACCAATGTTCCCAACGAGGAAATCAAAAAATTCATTCGAGATATTGAATATCAAGGCAAACATGGCATTATGATTTCTCAGCATAGTGGAATACAAAACAAACATGACTTTCAAATTGATATTCATATGGATCATATTATGGTATTTGTTCATTTCGGTCATTACGACGAAAGTAAACTTAAGATGGCCGTCTCATTGATCGACCATCTTGACCAAGCCCTTCAAAAATATAAAAGTCAAAATCAACAATCCAATAAAAATATTTCGATTGAACAGCTAACGACGATCAATAAAGAGTATTTACACTTTATTGGTCAGAAAAAACAACTCATTGAAACATACAAAAAACAATACAAAGAACATTTGAAGCACTTGGAAGATTTTGAAATGCCGCAACTCACCTTGTTGTTGGATGGATTATTTACGAATGTAGAACAACTTTCCTATACTTGTACAATTTGTAATAAATTTACAGCCAAAAATAAGCGCGCTCTCACTACGCACCAAAACAAATGCAAAAAAAACATCATTTTAGACGCCGATGAAGAAACTACATCGACACCACCTCAACCTCAACCTCAACCTGTAGAGAGTTAGATAGAATTCTCACATTCTTCAAGCGTACTATATGCCATTGATAATTCTGGGCAACCGTCATTTGCGCTTTCTATTCTTACCTCGTCGCATGTTTCTTTTTCTTCATCCAAACAATATACCTTATCCATTTGGTCCTTCCAATTTTTTAGAGCACGGTTACAATCTCCTTCACTCAGGTAAGAACCCTTGTGGTTTTCTTCACAGTCCTCCATGCTTGACTTTTCACATGTCTTTTTTCCTTCACTGTCTTTCTTCAAACAATTAATCATTACTTCATTCGTTTCCTTGGGAAATGGAACACTTTCATTGGAGTCGGTGGGTTCGCTTTCGGATGACGCCGTAGGATCCTGCGTTGGACGGCTTACCACATACAATATTAAACTAAAGAAGATCACTATCACCAACAAAACAGATAATAGCAATTTTAAAAAGGATTCCATCTTATATTATATAGAATAAAGATAATTCATTCCTAGACTCTCTTTATTCATAATTCACTCTCATTTATTGATTCGTGATCTGCATTTGTTATATAGATATTTTTGGGATTGTATTTTAATTCATTTATCAAAAAATTACGCACCATTGATGCTCTTCTTCCAGTTTTACAGTATATTAACAGCGTATCCGTTTTCATTATATTGGCTTTTTTCCATTGCTCGCGCTCATCCGAATGAATGATATCTTTGTACTCCACACGAATACTATTCTTTACATGCCCTTTTTTATACTCTTCGATGGAACGCACATCCAGCACTTTATCAAAGATATCCATTCGCTCCATCACTTCAGACGCGTTCAATAACTTATCATCATGATTCTTTTTTTGCTCTAAATGAGCACGCAAATCATGTATTTCAGGTACTTTTGCATAGGCGAATACCGTTAATACCGTAAAGAGAATCACTTTTATCTTATGGTTCCATAGAGTTGAAATTAAGGTTTCATTGTATGCATTCATTTTTTGTTGTATGTCCATATTATATATTGACACACATTTTATGGATCCTTATCAAACCCATGATGTATTTTTTGATTTTAAAAAATCGCAATTCTTAAAGTCTCTTATCATGAAACATCAAAACATAAAAGACAAACGAATCATATTATTCATGAAGCATGTATATTTAAAACAAATTGTGAATATATTTCAAGTTTCAATCATTATTGCATCCACTATTATTACTTTTTTTGAATCGATGAAACCACATGTGTTCTCACGCACACCCCATAAAAAAACTCAAATCATTTCTATTTGTCTTTCCACTTACATTGCCATCATCACGGCCATTTTTAAATTTTTGAAAATCGATGACCGGAAAGAAGAAATTTACAAAATGTTACAAATTTTCAATGAAGTTGAAACCATGTTAAACGAAAAAATTAAAAAAATAGGAATCATTCAAAGCAACTGTGATGATGAGATGATGTATTTTACCAAAAATCAAATGGTATGTAATGATGTGGAGAATCAAAAAGACAAAAATATTGTCGTCTTTGAAAAGGACGACCCATGTGTCATGAAAAAGGACATTCTGAAAAAATACTATACTTTATTTGAAGGTGTGTATATGGATTACGAACAAGAAGAGCTTGAGAACAAAATTTTAGACGCTAAAAAACAATTCCACACCATGTTTTCCTACAACGAGATTATTTATTACAAAGGCAAAATTGTCGAATCCATGTTGCTGGATAAAGTTCATGTTGGAAATCGAACCATTTTAGAAGCCCCGCTAGATGAATACAAGAGTAATTATCAGCTTATCAAATTATACAACAGTGAAAAAGCGCTGTCGGATTGCTCTAATGATTGTATTGAATTAGAGCAACATATCAATCGATTGAAAAAAACTGCAAAACAAATCTTCAATGAAGATGACTATTTATATGGAACCAGCTGGTGTAACAATATCTGCCTTTATTTCTCAAACATGTGTCACTGTTGTTTGATCATGAACTTATATTTGAGTCTGGCTATCAAACGATCCAAATTCAGAATTCTAAAAAAGAAATATCAACACGAACAATTCCAAAAGGATGATAATTTGAAATTTTTGTGTTGTCGATGTAAGGCATTTGACCAGTTGGTTAAAAGGGGTGGGTGCAATGAATCATGTTGTTGTATCAGCCCGCAAGAAGATTCGTCAAATGTTGTTTATTTCTGTTGCGATTGTTGATAATAATATTTCATATATATATAAGAGTCATGAAACATTCTAGACGGAGTTTTAGAAAGAATAAGCCCTCGAAACATAAAAGAAAGTCGAGACGAGTTTTGTTGGGTGGTATGAAGCCGACGACGACGGCGAATGAAAGGGAAAAGATGGCGAGAGAAATAGTGGAAGGAGTTCATGTTGGGGATCTTCCTTTAAATAGTACACAAATTTTAACACCAAGGAGTCAAACACCAAGCCAAACATCAAGTAGCCAAACATCAAGTAGCCAAACATCAAGTACCGATCCTCCTCCTAATGCTCCTTTCCGTGTGAAAGTAGAAGAAGCGTTTAACAGTAAATTTGGTAAAAATTTTGGTAAAGTAGCGGTAGTCACTCCGCCTCCGCCTCCGCCTCCGCCTCCGCCTCCGCCTCCGCCTCAGACATCTTCGTCTAAGAAATCTTCTGTAAATTTGATGAATAATGAAGGTGTGCAGGAAATATATAATGAATTAGAAGCCAGAGAACAATATCTGACTACCAGAGAACAAGATCTGACTACGCAATTGGCTACCGCTCAATCTCAATTGGTCCGCGCTCTGGAGGAAGCACGTGAGGCGCGGAACGGGAAGATTGATGTAGATCTTGCCCTGAGGAATGCTAAACATAAGCAAAATTACAACGCTGAAGAACAAAAACAGAAGCTGAATCAAGCAGAGACGCGAACACGCGAGGCGGAGAATAATTTAGAAGATGCAAGACGATTTGCAGGAGAACAAGAACAAAAGGCGGATAAGGCACTCGCAGAGCTCCAAGCTGAGCTACAAAAAGTACAAACAGAATCCATTAAAAAAAATACAAACAAAGAATTGGAAATTTCGACATATCAACATCAAATTCAAGAATTGGAAAATAAAATTGATCAGTTAAAACAAATTGAAGAATCTGAATCCGCAACCGAAGAAGATGGAGGTGGTGGAGCTGGAGGTGGAGCTGGAGGTGGAGATGGAGGTGGAGCTGGAGGTGGAGG
>MDSW01013284.1_pt1 | contig 17401 bp, 8 predicted proteins | sample 811171 | NCBI WGS metagenome assembly MDSW01 (sample SAMN05326641, study PRJNA326480) | marine metagenome | isolation source: seawater | place: Atlantic Ocean: North West | collected 2012
AATAGAGTCATACCAACATCAGTATTACCATTTTCTAAAACAAGTTCATCCGCAAAAGCATCAACTGCCGTAGCGGTATCTCCAGCGGCCGCAAATTCTGTTCTGATATGTAATCTACCTTTTGATGTCCTAGGACGTTTTTCAGTTTCAATTGCAGTAGAAACTTCTGTAAATTTACCGATACCGACATTAGCGACATAACCACCAACTCCAGTTACAACATTATCAACAGCAAGTGCCACACTATTTGTTGTTGCTAAAAATCCTGCACCATTTGCAACAACATTTGAACTTTCAACCGTTCCAGATCTTGCCGTAAAAGGATCTAAAATTGCACTTGCTATGGTCGCACCAGAAAAATTTTGAGTTCCTGATGAAATTGTAAGACTGCCAATTGCACTGTCATCTATTGTAATGGCTGGATTTTCTATTTTAACTTGCGTAGTTACTGTCGTGCCTGTGCCTTTTAAATTTGCGGCGGACACATCACCTAAATTTGTAATCGTTGCGCCTGCTAAATCAATTGTTGAATCTGCACCAGCAATAAATTTTTGTCCATTTAAATTAATTTTACTATTGTATATAAATGTATTTGATATAGATGTATCTGCTAATGATGGTAATGCGACATCTATTGAAGTTCCTCCTAATACATGTAGTTGATGAACATTTCCGGCAGAAACGACATTTGCAGATGTAAAATTAACATTACCACCGGTAAAAGTTAATCTTGTTCCAGTAATCAAAGTGCCAGTAACAGAGTTTGATGTAAGTGTGTTTGGAGAAATTCCAGCCTCAGAATTAGCAAAAACAAAAGCCGATACAGGATTGTCATCAGTTGCCGCATTTACTAATGTAATAACATCATTTGTTCGTTGACGCCATTCATCAAACGTATTTGTTAATTCTACACTACTTACACTAGGCATTTATTCCTTATTTTTCAAAAGTGTTATAATTTGATTTATTTGATTTTTCAATTCATTTATATCTGATTTCATTATATTTATTTCATTGCTTTCATTTATTTTTTTTCTGTGATTTAAAAGCATATTTTTATCACATGCTAAAATAGCATTGTTTTTACTGTCTCTAACGTAATTTGGATTATCGGTCTTAGTTATCAAGGATTACCTTCACTATCTAATGCGATTACTTTGAGATCCGTGACTTTTGGTATACCTATAAAGGTCGTTTGAACAGATACATCTCGTGTAAAAACCAATTTTATTGCAAATGTTCTAAAACTTTTATATGTTGATGCACCTGGAACAGAGTAAGAAATGACTTCATCTTTAGTTTTATAAACAAATTGCTTGAAGTCTTTTTCATTCAATGAAAAAAGACCATTAGAAGTTTCCTGTTGCATCAAAACATATCCTTTTGTATCAAAATCATCAGAATCTTCATTTGCTAATACTTTATAGTAAACATGTATGTCAGTTCCTCTTGGTTTATATGCATTTAGATATACTCTTAGATCTTTAGCATCAAAACCTTCTTCTAATGTAACTCTTCTGGTAATATATTTTGCAGTTATATTTCCACCTCTTGAGTGTTCCGAATTTGCCGAAAGCATATTAGAACCTGTTACACCCTCACCTACTATTTTGACAATAGGATCTCTGTCTAATGCACCTCCACCAGATTTTGTTAATGAACCTAATGTTACGGTAGGAGTTGTTAGATATCCTGATCCTGCATTAACCACAACAACCTCGTTTATAGAACCATTAGCATATACATTGGCGGCAATCGTTGCAGTATTCGATCCTATATCAGGTGCAGAAATTGTAAATACACTTGTATTACCATCTTTTGCATCTGTACTTGAATACGTACCAGAGTCTCCTCCAACTTGTGATTGTTGTATAGTTGCCCCTATGTCAGTTATCAAAATACTTGCATTTGTGATACCAGCATTATCAACATTGTTTTCAATTGTAATCACTCCTGTTCGGGTTTCATCTAACAATGGACTTATAATATTGTTCGCAGATGTGAAATAAACATTGAGTTGAAATGAATTTTGATATTGAGTATTAGACGAATCAGTTACATATGTTATTTGTTGTGTAGTTTTATGATCTATATTTTTATTCGCTACAAAACTTGTGAACAGAGGTGATTTTACACCAGCATTCAACGCAGTGGTTTTATACTTAAATTCATTTGTAGTATTCGCAAATTCAATCATCTCTGTTAAAACTTTCATCGAATGTATAATATTATTTGAAGTTGCATTAGCGGATGATGTGTGAAAATTATCCAATCGTGCATGTCCTGTCTCACTTGAGAATGAACATCTATTAATAACAAACATTAAACCTTCTAAATCAGTTCCCTCTACTACTCCACCATTCGAAGATTTAAATAATTTTCCGACATAAGGTTGTTTGGTTATTTTATTGTCAGTACCAGTGTGTTTTGCGCCCAATTCAAAACCATACAAAGTATATTCAGAATTATTTGATTGTAACGTTATGGCATATTCTCCTGGATTTAAAAATACTGGAAAATCAAATTTAAATATTGTTTTCGATCCTTGATTTGTATTACTTTTATTTGCAGTAAAAGAGTTACCTAAAGATGAAGATGGATATCCACCCAAAGTATTTGCAGTAGGAACACTTGTATTTGCCGTAACACGACCAGGTGTCAAAACAACCTCAGAACCTGGTATTATAGTTGATGGACTTGGTGCACCATCAACCATAGGTCTTAATTGAAGAGTTATTGGATTTTTTGATCCAAGAGAAGAATCTTTTTTTCTAAAAAATAATTCAATATTATCTAAAAAAATACCTGATGGATAGTTATCTTCGGATACATAAAATGATTGTGCTAATGGAGATACATACTTTGGTGATTCATTTCTTCTTGGTTGTGAATAACTTTTTACTATTGAATCCTGAGTTATATCATCTCGTCTTTTAATTAACGGTCTTACTGAAATGACATTATCTTCTCTGTTTGAATCAACAACACCTTTTGCATGAAAAATTCTTTCGGCAATTGAAGTAGTTGTAGATAAAATATTATCAGAATCATCGCTTAATCTAAAAGTTTGTTCACCTGTATTAAAACTACCGGATGGTATGTTAAATTGACCGGCTGCTACTCCCTCATTATTAACGATTATTTGTCCTTCTCCTAATTGATAATTTGTAACTGTACTGATTGTACCATTTGCTTTTGTATCGACACCTTCTATAATAGATCCTACAGAAAATGCACCCTCATTCGATTGATCTATAATCATAATTGAGCAGGTATTGACATCTGTTCTATCAGTCATGTAAAGAACTTTTGCAGTATTACCTGCATTACCTGCAGATCCTACAATTTTTATAGTTTCAAAATTTGAACTTGTAGTTCTAAATACGTTTGATGAACTCACATTGCTTAAAGTGACTAACGATGCCTGTTTTATTTTATCTGTTACAGGTGTATCTTCAAAGAAGGCATAAACATTTTTGTTTGGTTTCAAACCTTTTGCCACAAAAGATATTGTTTGTTCTCTTATTTTTGGAACAATAGAAACATTTACAATCTTATTACCAATTGTCTTCAATATTTTTTCAGGAACTTTTGCGTTTTTTAAACCAGTAAGTGTTTTTGTTTGACCTGTAGTTTTTGCTTTTCTATCATTTGAAGCAACATCACCAATATCTCTTATTCCATCTTTTACATCATTATTAATTTGCAACCCTGACCATATTTCTTCCCAATCATTCCAATGCGTTCCATGAGCATTTGATGATTCTACATTTGGCCAATTATCATATTGTCCTTCAAGATTAACAACGACATTGACTTTATTTCGTGTATCATACCAATTATCAGTTGGCGGATCTAAATTCATTGATCCTATATAATTTTTTACAGAAAAAGGATTGATGCTAAAAGTTTTTTGTAAATTTTTACCCTCCAAATTTCCTGTTTGAGGTTGAACCAAATAAGGACTTGTTGTAAATGGTAAAGATAACACACCACCATTATTTACGAGAGTGCTATTTTGTGTATTTGAATCAAATTTCAAAGGAATTAAATCGGAATTAAATGGTGGTCTCAGTTCTTTATTTTCTAAATCTATCGAAGCATTATAATCATTATTAAAAACATCACCTATATTATGACCAGCAAACGGATCTACTAAAATGCCATTTTTAAATCTATCATTTGAATTCGCATCTGTAATCGTAAAACTATCAGCCTCTTTTTCAAGCATACTTAACGAAACATAATACTCCAAAGTTTCAATTCTTCTTTCAAGAGAACCGACATCTCTCATCGTGTAGCGTTTATTGTCAATATATCGTGTTTTAATATCAGATGAGTTAAATGTGTATGCAGGTATTTCCGCATTGTATAATGTAAGAGAGTCATCATCATCAGGAGGCAAAACAGGGTTTACATCAGACACACCTTTAATGACTTTAAAATTTCTATCTCTTGTTAGGACAATTTTATCTTTTCTAGGAATATAATGTGCGTAATCTGTATCAAAAGTAAAATCAAAATCCGGAAGAATTTTACCATGAAAAACGTTTGATGTTGTTAAAATATCATTTGTATAACTTTTGCCTTCTGTAGAATCACCGGAGTTTGCAGTTTCAATACCTATTCGTTTTGGCCTAAAATCAATTACATCTCTCAATTGAAATTTATTACCAGAAGTAGGTGAAGTGTATGAAGGTATTTCTGAATAAGGAGTATTTCCTGTTCCAGTGTATATATAAGAATCGACTGTCATTGGACCACTACCACTATGATTATAATAATCTACAATGGCCATGACCTGACCTGTTGGTTTTGACTCACCCGATTTCAATGAAATTTTACCATAATCATAATAATTATCTTTTTGACCATCATTAAATTCAAACCTTGATGTAATATTATGTGGACTATTGACATTTGCAATTGCCTCAGTAACATGTGCGGTTTTTACATTTGCGACCGGAGAAAGCGAATCAATTACTGCAACTAATTTTTTCACATCTGATAATTTTAATGAATTATTTGCACCAGGCTCAACGTTCATTGACGTTCCAAAAACAATTTGACCAGCATCCGCCTGCACGTTGGCTGTTGAATTATGATCAACATTTGCTACCGTTGTATTACCTGATACGAGAGTTTTCTTTCCTATTTGAGATCCTACTCCAGTAGCCGTTGCATTTGATCTTTGCATTGTTGCTATTAATTTTACTGATTGTCCAGCAAAGGGAAGTGCATCAGGATGAGATGAGGTTGTATCTATCTTTAATGTTGAACCATTATCTTCAAGTGTCATTGTTCTTGTATTAGCAATACCTGATCCAGACGTATTTGAAAATTCAATAACGTGTCCTATATTTGTACCGCTCGTACAAGAAACTATAAAATTATTGTCTATTTCTGATTCGGACAAAGTTTTATTAGTACCAGGATAAAAAACTTCACCAGAAGGTGCGGCAAATGATGCAATTTCTGTACTACTATCAATCGATGCAGTAAATGTTCTTTTAAATCTATAAGTTGTAGAACTTGATCCACTAGGACTTAAATTTGCTACCGTTTGATTCTGCAATGGAAAAATTAAAGTTCTTTCGTCATCGTTTGCTTTATTCAATAAGGTATCACCAGTTTCAATTCCTCCTTGTTTACCAAGTGGATCGACATTAAAGGCATCATTAAAAACGAGTCTTTTTTGCTCAGTTGTTGTTCCATAACTGCTTGTATTAATTTTAACACCAGAACGTATATCTTTCACACCAAAATTTATTGAATATGTTGATGTAGCAAGTGTTGGTTGAGATAAAGGTGTTTCTAAAACCGCAGTATAATGAGAAGACTCAGCGGTGCCATCGGCATTACGGTCTACATAATCAGCAGTAGCCGTACTTGAGCCAGTCCATTTAATAATTTTTCTAGTGTCAGAAGTAGTTACTCCAAGAAATGATGTATTGACAGTAACGGTACATCCATACAAGCAATTGATTGTCGGAAAAGTATCGGCACCTTCATTGTCTTCTAATTGTACTGTTGATACATTTGCTGATGCAGTACCTACAGTACCAGTTACTGTTCTAAACTTAAAATCAAAAAGATGAGCATCATAAACCGTTGAATATATTTGATGATGAGTATTTTTATCAGTTGTTGTATTATTAAATTTTGTAGTTACGGAACTATCTCTACCAGATTTAAAATCAAGTTGTCTTATTCGTGCCGTTCCTATTTTAGTATTTGCTATTGAACCGGCATCTGTTGTATCAATTCCAACGAATTCTATATTTCCAGTTGCTTGTGCTATATCAGTACCACTACTCGTTTCAATTGTAGAACCCCATTTGACCATATGCAAATCAATGAGATCCATACCTGCCGCCCCTGTTGAATTACCCAGGTTGGCTGTATCAACACCGACATCAAAACCAGTTTTCATATTTAAATCAGAAACAGTTATAAAAGGTCCGAAATCTGTTCCTTGACTTTCTCCAGAAACGGTTCTAGTATCTCTCGCTTTGTCAATATCAATAAAAGAAGTTGTAACGGTTTCGAATTCATAACCTTTAACGTATGCTTTACCTGGACTTAATGCCGCCGTTACTTTGGAATCTACACCTATTTTTTGATTATTAGAACCATCACCAAGAGTAGTTCCTGAGGTCAAGGTTAATGTGGTATTATCATTGATTGAATCAATAGTTGCAGTTTTATTTGTATTACCTGAAAGAAAAATGACATCACCAGCATTTAATTGTGAAACAAAACCTGTTCCTTGCCCTGTAAAATTTGTACATGCATTTGCCGAATCTCTTGTAGTAGCAACACCTGCGATTTTATGAGTTTCAAAAGCAAGAGAAAAAGGTTTGACTGTGAAATCTCCAGACTGGTCAAATGTTCTTCTGGCCAAAACATCACCAATCGCACCGTACAATGGATTTACAATTTCTTTCGTTTTAGTCCCGTTCTCAACTCTCAATAATTCAATGAAATCTGCATCTGATCTTGCTTCTAGAGGATCGGTAATAACTTTTGTATAAAGAGGATTCCCTGTCGCTGGTGTGGCTGGTTTACCGGCGGTAAAATATGTAAAGGTTGTTCCGCTTGTCACGTTTGCAATTGGAAATTTACCATTATATTCTGATTGTTGTGCTCCTGATACAATGACAAAATCACCATTTGCTAAATTATGATCAGTTGAAGTTGTGACAGTAACAGTGTTTACCGCAGAAGTAAATGTTAAACCAGATGAAATTATTGGAACGCCTGATTGAAAAATGTTTTTCTTTGAAAGTTGCAATTCTATTTTATATCTGTTGGCACCTGGAGCAGTATGATTAGGTGAACCTATTGCATTATCTAATAATGAAGTATCATCTACACTTGTAATAAGACTTTCTGAAATTGACAATCCTATTCTATATGTTGGTGTTGAAGATAATCTATCCAATATAATAGTCTGCGGAGACACATAAACAAAATATCCACCTATGTAAAATATACCTTCATTAATGCTGATGATAGATCCTGCACTAGAGGCAATTGATGTAACTAATGTTGTAACTCCTGTTAATCCCTCCGTTTCACCAGCAACATTTGCAAAATAAGTCGTGCCTTCATCAACTGTTCTTATAACTTCGTCATCAACAAATAATTTTTCATCAAGATAATTAATCATTAATGTATTTAAAGTTGTTTGTGTAAATTTTTCGGCCTTTACAACTGTTGCTCTAGCACCCGATGTATCACCTTGTATTATTCTATTTTCAAAATTTGAAACTGCTATTTCATTGCCAGCATAATTTGTTTGCAGTTGTAAAGAATTAATATTTGTATCTAAACTTAACTCACCACCTGAAACACGGTCACCGTCAGAAAAATTGTAGTCGCCTAATTTTTCAATTTGATTTTGCAGAATTGTTTGCATCTGTGTAAGTTCTCTGGCCTGAACTGAAAATGCAGGTCTATAAAGAACTTTAAAGAATTTTTTATTTTCATCAAAATCATCATAATAAGGTGAAACGTTAAAATCTGTTGTTAATTTAGGCATTATTATTCCTTAAAACTCAAGAACTATTTTAAAATCTTCTATCTGATTTGTTGAACGTGTTACACTGGTTCTATTTTCTATATAAAGTATGTCGCCACTATACGGTTTCATATCAGCATTTGCTATTCCATTAGCGACAATCGAAGCGGTCGCACCTGAGTTTGCTCCAGTAATTGCAGAAACGGTTGTATTTGAAACGAAAGTGCCCTGAACTCTGTTTAATCGTAACTTATTATTATTTAGAAAATCTATGACAACACCATTGGCTGTGCTTGTTGATAATGTATCACCTTGAAAAACTATTTCATCGGATTTAAATTGACCTGATACAGAAGATAATGTTATTCTTGTAGATTGATCTGCTAAATCAGAGGTAAAAAAAGCGTTTGCATTTGCTGATTGTAATGGATCTCTTACTAAACCAACCTGTCTAAATTGATTTTCAGTTGTAAAAAAACCTGATTCATTACCTGTGATTCGTGAATCAATCATTACCCTATTACCACCTAATTCTTCAATTGCATTAAATCCGTGTCCACCATATGGACTAATAACAACTTCTGCATTTGCTCCAGATCCATGCGAAGAATTTGCACTTATACTAACTGATGCAGTAGTGTAATTTTTACCTCTATTGTTTACAATAACCTCTTTAACACCGAATGTTGAATTACCTACCGCTCGTGCAGTCGCCTCTGTTCCGTCACCATCAATTGTTATTGTCGGTCCAATTATATAACCAGAAGATGAATTAGGTGAAACTGTAAAAGCATTTGCTACGGTTATTCTTCTTAATGTAGCATCATATGCTGAAATGACAGATTGCTCACCTCGACCTGCATTATTAGAAATAAAAATTGTTGATCCAACATAAACGTCATCTGATGTTGTGTTTGCATCAGTATTCAATTGTAAAACAGTTGTATTAGTAACCGATGCAAAAATATTTTCGGTAAATTTATATGTTGATACAACATCTTGACTTATGGTCGCATATGCACCAGATGTGTTTCCTACAAGAACTTCATTATTGACAAATAAGGCATTTGCATCAGGCGAGTAAGAGAGTGAATTTGCTGAAGATGTAAAAGATATTATAGTTCCTTTATTTCCTGATGTTTGTCCAGTAATAATCTCACCTTCAACAAAATCTCTAACTTCATTACCAGTTGCATCTGTAGGATTGGATGTTAATTCTACAAAAAAATTACCATTCGATGTTCTATTAATCACATCGATACTTCCATCAACTGAAGATTGTTCAACTGTATATTGAGTCGATCCATCATTTACATTACCGACTCTTTTTACTGGAATATATTGAGAAGTTGTAAATTTTAAAACATCTTGAGGTGAAATTGTATACATAAATTTCCATTTATATCCATCATCTAATTCAATGGTTCCAGATGTAGTACCAGTGGGTTTTATTGTTGATACACCATTGGCAACATTATTTTGAATACATTTATACACGTTTAGATCATCAGTCACGACATAAAAATTATTTGCAAATTGATCATTATTTTTTTGACTGTAGGCGGTGTAAGCCGTTGAAGTTTGCCAATCTAATCTCGGTATGATATGACTCACATCGGCAGAAGACAATTTTTTTGCCGCAATCATTGATCTCCAGTAATCATATGAAGTATTTGAAACCGAATCAGTTGGTGCCGGCACACTATTTTCATCATCCCACGACTCAACTTTTCCTAAAAATAGATAAAGGTAAGTTGCTGAGGTTTCACTTAGGGATTCAATAAATTGCTCTGCGTTATGTATTTTAAATTTGTTTGTTACTAAATTAGGCATATTATTATTTATGATTAAACGATTAACTTTGGAACAACATTAGAAAATGTTGTTGTTTCTTCAAATTGTATTTTTCCAGATGTTGCATTTGATGAAGTGTATGCAACATTTAACAATCCTGTACCATCTTCCAGGTGTAAAAAACCTTCCTGTACATCGGTAATTCCCATAAAATTATTTGCTCCTGAATAATTACCAGATAAAGTAATTGTCTGTTCGGCAGGCTCCAAATTTAAATTTCCATATGTATGATTTATAATAGTGGTGTTTGACACACCTGTACCCAAAACAACGTTTGTAATTAATCTTGTATTGTTTATAATTGAAACTACTTGTGCCTTCGAACTTGTATCTGAACTTAGTGAAATAACATCACCGACAGTTAAATCTTCTATAAAAAACGATTCATGACCATCTATAGTTGTATTACCTGTACTGAACCCATTAGCGGTTGTTGTTCCTCTGATAGACGATTCTAAAATTAATGAATGTACAATATTATTGTCAAAATTTACTGTTGAACCGTTACCAATAGTTGTATTACAAATAATAGCGGTCGAATTTATAATACTCATCACCTGCATTTGTTCTGTGCTTCCTTGCAAAGTGATAATGTCATTTACGGATAATTCTTTTTGAAAATCTGTATCTACCCCTTTTATCAAATGTTTATTAAATGATAATATACCAGCAGTAGCATCAGAGGTCGATCCATTTGCATTCGAAGTTAAGACAAAATTATTGACAGTTGTATGTAAAGTCACGACTTTGACATTCGAAGGATTCGTAAAAAATTCACTCACCGTACCTGATGCAGTATTATTTTGATTTTCCATTAATAATGAATCAACGGACGTGGAGTTTGAATTTTCAAAAATTAATTTACCGTTGCCAGTAGCATTAATTGGATCAATTGTTGACTCTAAAATCATTTCATCTGGTTTTCCATTATCAGAAGATTCGTAAATAAAAATACCATCATCGTTTTCCAATGTCATATTAAATATAGAAATCAAATTTGAATTTACCCCATTATCATTATCTAAAATTATTGTATCACTATCTCCTTGAAAAACGCTCTCACCAATAACAAAATCTGCTGAAGAATTTGTCAATTCGATATAAGAAAGAACATTGGAAGAAGAACAATTTAAAGTTCCAGTCAGAGTCTTTTCTAGAACAAAATCTCCGTATGATATTTCGAATGCCTGTTCATCATCTACAATTATTTTTGAACCTTCTTCATAATTTTCAGGAAAATCAGTAGAAACGGCGGCAGTCTGTAATAAAAAATTATCATTAGTTTCTAAAATTAACACACCTAATTCATCTTCAAGACTTAATTCATCCGTTAGTCCAACATCTGCAATTATAATATTAGAATTACCGGTTACCGTTATTGTTCCTCCAGTGCCACCCTCAGATATAGTTTTAAGATTTTCTAATGAAATAGTGTGTGATGGTTCAAAATATTGTTCCATTAAAATATTGTCACCATCTTCTAAAACAATATTAAATCCATCTTCCGATGTCAATAAATGATCGAAACCCATTTGCAGTGTTGGCGGTTCAGGCCTGAATTCACCAAACATTTTGCTTCCTGCCGGATGTATCAAATTTTTTACAGTTTCTTCATATTCAATAGTTTGTTTAGTGCTTCTCAAAGAATAACTATAATCTTGATAATAATTACTATCAATTAATTTTTTTGTTGAACTCGGCCTTCCGTCTTCATTTATATACTGTCCTGCGGTTTGCCCTATTGTACCTATTTTTGCAGAAACATTTGCATTACCGCCTCCTTTGTCTGTCAGAGAAAGAGCAGGAGCACTCGTATATCCTACACCAAAGTTTATAATCTCTATTTCTTTGATTGATCCAGCGGCCAATCCAGCAACATCAATGACTGCATTATTTCCTCTAGTGCCTCCACCCGCAATGGCGGTACCTGTATTAACTGTTGCAGATGCACCAGATTCAAAACCAGTGATGACTTCATTTGATACAAAATCAATAGTCGAAAATAAAAATCTATCATCTTTTTTGTGTCCAAATGGTAATGTAAATTTTACAGATACGTTTTCGTCATACACAATTGTTCCAGTTGCTGGTGTTGCAGGTGAACCTGAAACCGTATAAGTAAATGTAGTTGGCGAGGCAACGGTAATAGTCTGTTCTCCATTATATTCAGTTTGAGTGGCGCCACTTAAAATTAATTTTTGTCCATTATCTAAACCATGTTTTTTAGGTGTAGTGACAGTTGCAGTAGTTGATGCTCTTGTAATACTTGTGATTGGAAATTGTAATTTTTGAAATGCACCTGTAATCGATGTTCCAGTTGCAGTGTATTCAATGGTTGTATCAGTATTTGTAGATTCTGTTACACTCGCTGAATTTACCCCTCTTCTAAAAATAAATTTATTCGTATTTTCTTGTAATCCTGTAAAAGTTGGCTCTTCAAGTTGAATATCATAAACTGTAGGTATTTCTGAACCTTCCGTTGTATTTACATAACTCGAAACATTTACTGTTAAATCATTTCTACCAGATCCAAATGTTCCTTGATATTCAATTGTTCTTGCTCTGAATCTTTCTGGATTAGATATTGATGACGCATTACTTACCAACCCTAAAAAAGTACCTACTTTATTACCGCTATTTGATGTAATTCGTTCACTTGTAGTAAAGGTTCCTGTTATTGCATTTGTCAACTCTGCATTATCTGGATCAGGATTTAAATTTATTATGCCTACGGCATCATCATTAAATTTTACAATATTATCTTGTACAATTGAAATGATTGGTGACAATTCATATCCAGATCCTAATCCTGTTGCTCTAACATTAGAAATGGAACCGATTTGTAAAGCAGAAAATCCTAAAGCATCTATAAGTCTATCAGTTCTTATTGCTTCAGTATTTCCTGACAAATCATAACCATCCGCATCATTAATTACTGTTGTTGTAAAATTTCCTATTACATCATCATTAACAGAAAATGTAAACGTATGTGCTATTTCGTTCACATCACCTGATACTCCTGTTCCACCAGTCGCAAAATTGTTTACTGTTAATGCAGTTGTATTAATGTATCCATCACCTCCATCATAAATAGTAAAACCTGTTATAGCACCAGTTCCTATTTGACTAACTCTGGCTGCCGCATCCTGACCTCCACCACCTGTTATCGTTAAAGAATCTCCAACCTTATAATTAGTACCTGCACTATTGATAACAATATCCGTCAATACACCTTGAGCAATTCCTGTGCCAAAATTATTTTCAAACAAACTGGATTTAATTTCTTCACCTACAACAAATGTTCCTGATACATCAATCAAAAATAATTCTGTAACTTGTAAGGCACCTGATTGAAAATTTTCGACCCTATCAACAATTGCTTTTGCAGATGAAGTTTTTCCTGTAATTTCTCTCGATTCAAATTTGTCATTAGTGTCATCGGTAATAATTCTAAGTGCTTTTTCGGTTCTATAATTACCTGACGATGGTTTAAGTAAATCTACTTTTGGTCTATAAAAATCTAAATCTTGCACATTGAAAAATGATTTAAAAAATAAATCATATGAATATTCAGACCCTTTTGATCTATAAAGATCATAGATGTTTTTTAGTAAAACTCTATTATCAATAGATAAATCTTCATGAGCAGAAATAAATAATTGTTTTTTAATAAGGTTTAATGCGACCTCATCCGCACTATCGATATCATATTGTGATTGTAATGATTTTGATGCAAATAATGTATTTTTATAGAATGATTCTACTTTGGCGGTAGTTCTATTATTAGAACCTAATATAGTTTCACCATTTACAAATTTTGTTCTTTCTAACCCAGTGATAAAAATTTTTGTATTCGATGTAGTAAGATTCCTATCGATAATTCCAACAGCACCCGATGTCTGTCCTGTGATTTTTTCACCTGTTTCAAATGAACTTAATATACTTGTATTACCAGTTTCTCTGTCACTTTCTAATGTCAGAGTTGAACCATCTTCTAATTGTAGATTTGTATCATCGTCTTCTAATGTAATTCTATATTCATTTTGTAAAGAATTTGAAATATTTAATTCAGCAGATTCAAGCCATTTATAATATGCCTTAACAAAATTTATAAATTGTTCACCTTCTTCTCTTAAAAACTCTGGAAACTGTCCTTCAATATAAGGAACAATCGATTTTGTTACATTATTATTTTCAGTATCCCTAAGATAATCTAATGACATTTTAATACGTTGAACCTGTTGAAGTAGTTGTAGAAGTAATTGTAGTAGTTGTTGTCGATGTCGTTGTAGTCGTAGAATTGTTTTCAGTTGCAGTTATTAACCCTGATTTTTTACTCGAAACATCAATCATCGTTAAAGATAAATTTGATTCTGAAATCAATACGATTTGTTCTCTCAATGGCTCTACATCAAAAATTTCTGGTGTGATAGTTATATCTAAACTTGTACCAACATATGTTGATGGGTTAAATGATTGTAAAAGTATTTTACCATTTACATAATCTATCGTTCCTTGTTGATCGAAAACTATTTTTTTCTCCCCATCAACTATTCTAAAAACACGTATTTTTCCATCCTTATCATCTAATTTACAATTTTGTCTCAATATGTCTTGACCATCCAAGATACTAAATTCAGTTGAAGTAACCGAACCCATATGACCCACATGAGGATAGTGTATTTTATTGTTAAAATTTACTTCATAATTTATTTTTGTATTGAGTGTCGGTGTTAAAGATTTTTTTAATTTCATTTTAAAATTATTACCTACAATAGAAGTATCGGCATCATCAATAATTTTAGAAAGTTTTGAGGATCTTAACGATTGAGAAAATTCTTGTAATTCATTTGATGAGAAAGCATTTATTTCATTGATAATATTTCTCTTCAATGTCGCTTCAGTTTTCGTTGTAATGCGTGAGTCATAATTTACCGTCAATTCAATTACTGGAAAAATATAATCAATATCAACAAATTCGGTAGTAATAGATCCTACATTATATTTTTTTAATATATCATTCTGTATTTTATTTTTTATTGAAGTTGTTATAGACAACCCAGATTTTGGTTTTATGCCTATGAAAACTTTTCCATATTGAGGTGGATTGGCATTTTCACCTCCATAAACGACAACTGATTCTGCCTGTGGATAATCTCTGGTTATTATTCTTTTGTAATCATTTGCGGTAACTGCTCGATTTTGAACTTCTAAATGTCTTGGCGCATTAAATCTTATACTATCATCTGTCTCTTCATCTGCTCCACCAATAGATGAAGAGATCGTACTTACAGTGGCACCACTGTAACCAGCAACTGTATCTAATGGAGAAAAAGTTCTTGCACCATTACCAAGCACCCCAGAGGTCTGATTGTAATTTATTATAACAATATTTCCTGTTTTTTCTTTTCTACCTAAAACACCATCGCCAAATTTTATTTGAAATGTATCATCGGAATCCGCTTCTATAAAAAACACATTTGATGTCGAATTTATATTTAATAAGTCATTTGCTAATGTGTATGAACTTTGAACGGTGTTTTCAACAGACTCCTGTAAAACGACCGTGATACTATCAGTATCAACACCTCTATTTGGTATTCTATATTTTATTGAAGAATCTGAAGTATTTGCGGTGTATCTAAAAGAAAGAGGTTCACCTTGAACAAGTTTAACATTTTCTACTAATACCGCAGAATTATCTCCATTAGCACTTGCAGAATAAGATTTATCTGTCACAAATGTAAATGAAACACCATCTATATTTGTATTAAATTTTGTATTTTTTGCTATCGTAATATTTGATGGACTGTCCGTAGGTGTGACTGAAATATTAACATTTGCAAATGCGGACTTTCTTGACCTTGGTAAATATCCTAGCATCTTCGAAAGAGACATTAAAGAATTTCTATTTACCGCAGTATCGATAAACATTTCATTCGCAACCATATTTAAATAAAAAGAATTTAAATGAGAGTTATATGCCAACAGATCAAGTAATACTGATATGGCAGAACCTGATGTATCATAATCTTTGAATTCATCTTGTGTATTTAAAAATGATTTAAAATTTGATCTAAGTTGATCAAAATCTAATTCTGATAATCTAAGTTTGGAGGGTTCGGCCATTATTATCCTCTGTTTGCTTCAAGAAAAGTTGAAAAAGTTACTGGTTGATTTTTTCCAATAATTGAAAAAACTATTGTCACATCATAACCTTGTCCATCTCTTGTAGATTTTACAGAAATATTTTGAACTCTGGCTCTTTTTTCATGATTTTTAATAGTCTCTAAAATAGCATCTTTTACACGTATCTCAGTTATATTGTCGGCAGGCTCAAATAAAAGTCGTTTTACACTTGAGCCTAGCCCTGGTCTCATTCTTCGTTCATAATAATCAGTTCTTATAAGATTTTTTATTGATTGCTTAACCGCATTATCACCTGTTTTAATAATTAAATCATTAGTTGATGGATTACGACCAAATTTAATATCCATATCACGAAACTCTGTTAGTCTCGCACGTTTTTTAAAAAATTCTCGTGCCTCATCATCAAATAAATTTGATCCGTCGCCTATACTTAAATAATCTTGTTCTGTTGCAGTGTTTGCCATATTATTATTTATTAAGAAAGTGTGCCAGTTCCTGTGCCTGTAACAGTTGCAGGAGCAGTTATTGGTCCAGGAACAGGAGGAGCAGGAGGAGCAAGTACGCTTGCATTAACACCTCCACTTGCAACACCTGTAACTGTCGTTGAAACGGTTGCTTGAATTAAATAATTATAAATTGCTTGTGCTAGAGCATTGCACAATGTTGTTTGTGCCGCCGATGTAGGATCTGCTTGAGATGCCTTAAATGCATTTTCTATTTCGGTTGCTAATGTTGCTTTATTTAATGCCATTAACTCAATCCAGTTCCTGGCGCACCTGTTCCAGTACCTGTTACCGTTGCTCCTGCCACAGGTCCTGATGGTGTACAAACTCCACCAACCGCAGTGCCTGTAACTTGAGTTGTCACGGTTGCAGTTTTTACAAATGTATCGATTGCCGTAGCCATATCTTGTGCCATTTTAGTTTGTGCCGCAGGTGTGGGGTCCGCCTGTGCGGCTTTCATAGCGGCTTCAAGTTGACTGGCTAATGTTGCTGGTACTAATGCCATTATACTCCTTATGATGCAGTTGTAAAAGAACCAAATTCTTGTGCAGTAGATATGGCATGCCCTCCATCATTTGATCCTCCAGAATTCGCTTTGACGTAATAACGTGTTCCTGCACTCAATGCAGATGATGGTGTTGCTATAATTTGATTTCCAAATCTACCAGATTTTGCTAATGTAACTGTTACTGGTGAACCAAAACCTGAGGCATCATCAACCAATATTTCAGCACCAGATGCAAATTGTGAAACATCTACTGCCTCGCTAAAATGAAAAATTATTGGACTATTGACTGATGCAGAACTGGTTTTGCTATCGTTATTATCCGTACCCAAAATTACTTCCGTACCGTCTGTGGTAAATACAGAT
>MDSW01148367.1_pt1 | contig 17398 bp, 17 predicted proteins | sample 811171 | NCBI WGS metagenome assembly MDSW01 (sample SAMN05326641, study PRJNA326480) | marine metagenome | isolation source: seawater | place: Atlantic Ocean: North West | collected 2012
ACTATGGATGCAAAAAGAGGAGCTAACTCTACTGCTGCTATAACTCTTAGAGAGCATGGTAACGGTGCTGCAGGTGCTGTAATTGGTGAGAGATATACAACTGCTACTGCTGCTGCTGCTGGTACAACTAGTACTAACTACGGTATGGGTACAGATGATTATATTACAATTACTATTGGTTCTAACTCGGTAACTGCTACTGCTGTATCAGCTACTCTTTTAGGTGCTGCTGTATATGATGCATGGGTTGCCAAGTATCACTCAGCTGGTACTGCTTCAGCTGTTGCAATTGCAACAATGACTTCACCTTCTGTTGGTGCTGCTGTAATGTTGCAAGCATTAGCATGGACTATGAACCAAGAAGATAGTGGAGGTTATGGACAGACTATTTCAGCTTCTGTAACTGCAGGTACAACTACAGCTACTTCAGCTGCTAATATTGACTGGACTATTGGTGCTAGTAACCTTACAAGTAACAATACAACTGTCGATGATGGTGTATCAACAATTATTACGTTGACTGCTAATGACGCAGAAATTGCTGTTCCTGCAGTAACAACTGCTGTATCAGCTGCTGCTTCGATGGCTGCTATTGCAATGTCAACAACAAAAACTACTAACACAACATGGGGTAACGGTTCGCTTCACACTGGAGCATTAGAGCCTGTTACTGATGTTAGACAACAAGAGTCTGCTGTTGCTGCTGCAACTTCAAACGCTGTTGCCGCTACAAACTTTAGTAGAGTTACATGGTTAGGATAATCTAATCAATAACTTTGTAAAAATTAAACCCTCCTTTGTGGAGGGTTTTTTTTATTTTTATACATATATTAAAAAATGAAAAGTATCTTTCATATAATTTTATTAAGTCTATATTTTTTTACTTTTTTACTAACCGAATCAACAGCAAACCTCTATTTATCCTGGGATAGAATATATCCTCAATTTTTTCTTTTAAGTATTATAAATACAGTTTCTTTCATTTATTTATTTAAAAGTAATCTGCTCATATTAAGCTTAAGTAGTGCTTTAAAAGAAAGAATTGTGATATGCTATTCAATATTTATATTAGCAAGTCTAATTTCAATTGCTTTTGCATTTAACCAAAGTGAGTCATTAATTACTTTCTCTAAATATTTAACTTATTTTATTTCCTTATTATCAATTTATTCTCTAGCTAAAGCATTGGGAAACAGTTTTTTAAGATTCTTTTTATTTCTCTCTATAACCGCCCTATTCATAGAAAGTTTTTCAATAGTTTATAATGCAATTGATAGAGTTATAATTAATGGATTAACGTATGAACGAGATAATTTTTTACTTAGAACCTTTGCAGGAAATATAAATGTTGCAGCTAACTCCATAGTATCAAAAATAATGTTAGTGTATTTAATAATATATACTTTTAAGGACAAGAGACTTATCTATATGTCTTATTTATTGTTATTAATTGCTTTTTCTTCATTATTTCTATTGCTTACTAGGTCAGCTTTCTTATCCTTGTTTCTTTTGACCTTTGCTTTTATGATTTTTAACTATAAAAAATTAATTAAAAGTTCTATACCGATCTTTTTGACAATGTTAATTAGTTATTTATTTGTGAACTCTACGTTTAATACAGAAAATCCTGATGAAATTGTTTCGAGAGTGAGTTCAATAAGTGTAAATACTCAAGATGAATCAATAAATGAACGTTTAGGTTATTACTCTAATGCATTAGAAGTGATTTCTGAATATCCAATTTTTGGAATTGGTATTGGTAATTGGAAGATTAAATCTATTGATCTTGCTGGACAATCTGTAGTTGGATATACTGTTCCATATCATGTACATAATGATTTTTTACAAATATCTGCAGAGATAGGAATTATTGGCGGTTTATTTTATTTACTTATTTATATGATACCTGTTTATCGTTTAATAATAAGATGTAAGGACAAGGTTTTAGATAATCTAAACTTAGCATATGTTTTAATAATATCTGCTATTTTTATAGATTCAATGTTGAATTTCCCAATAGCTAGACCTATTAATCATATTTTTTTGTTATTTACTCTTGTAGCTTTTATTTTAAATTCTAAATCTAGTTTTCATCATGAGAGTTATTAAAGTTTTCTTTATTTTATTAACGTTAATATTATTACTATATGTTAATTATAAATCTTTTGTTTCCTCGCAGATTCAGCCATTTCTTATTGCAGATCTTAACGAAGGTATGCATAGGTACCCATTATCTAATGCAACAAAAATTGATTTGAATTTTCCCTCACTTTCAGGTCCAGCTCAACCAATTAAAATGTTAGTTGGTAGATATTATAGAAATGTTGACTCATTGGATATTGCAAAAAAATTATTTTTTAAAGCTATTAATGATAACCCATATATAAAATCGCCTCAAGCTCAACTAGCTTATTTATATTTGGATATTAATGAGATTGATAGTGCATATTTTTATGCTAAAGATGCATTTTACGCAATTCCAAATAACAATGTTCACAGAGATGTTTTTTTTAAAACCTTAGTTGAAAGAAAAGATTCAACTCAATTAAAGAAAGCATTTGAGTTGCTGCTTGATCTAGATTCAAGTAACAGCAGCCATTGGCTTGGATATCTTGATTCAAGATATCAAATAGTTGGGCCTCAAGACTCTGAAATAAATAATTTAATCCCTCTTTTTGAAAAAGAATTCCCTGATTTTGATAAAAGAGTTGTAGATGGTATTAGAGTTATTGCAAACTCTGATTTGCAAGATTTATCTTTTGGAGCATCTTTTGCAGAAATAGGAGACAATTTATTTGAGGAAGGTGACTACTCTATGGCTGCGCAGCATTATGAAATTGCCATTAGTTATGCAGAATTTGAATATGCATATTATGAAAATGCAGCTATTTCATACTATTTATCAAATAAATACGAAAAAGCACTTAACTATTTTACTAAAGTAATAGATGAGTTTGAGATTAACGATGGTAAATCAGAGTTTTATAAAGGTATTTTGCTCATAGAGCTAGATAAAACTTCACAAGGTTGCGATTATCTATTAAAATCAAGTAAACTTGGTTTTGCAGGAGGCTCAATTGACGCATACAATAACTTTTGTAATTAATCAGAATTAGGATTGACATATAATGGTTTTACATCATATCCCTCTATTTTTATATCAAAGGGTTTGTTATTTTGCATTGTAGAGTCTTTAACTGCTGATCCATCTTTCCATTCTTGTTCGAAAATTAATTGACCATTTTCATCAAAAACCTTCCATATACCATCTTTTTTCCCGTTAGAATATCTTGATATCTGCTTTTTCTTTCCATTTTCATTATAATAATTCCATTTACCAACTCTTAATCCATTATTGAACTTCCCAACAGTTTCGAGTTGCCCATTTGGAAAATAAAATTTCCATTTTCCATGAAATTTTCCATTATTATATTCGTGGGAGCTAATAATTTTACCTGAAGAATCATCAAAAAAAGCGCATTTTCCTGTGTAGAGAATTTTATTATTGTATACTAGGTCATCTATAATTTCTATATCACAGCTTTCATAATTATTTGTGCATGAGTAGGAAATTAATAACGTAATTAAAATAAATATTTTTTTCATTGTAACTAAGCTAAAATATTAAATGTGTGAGTAATAAAAATAATAATGAAATTAATGAAATTATTAAGCTGGTTTTTATGTGACTATTCATCTTTAGCAGAATTATATGGTGTATATGATTTCTATCAGCTATAAATGGTGACCTTCTGTTTAGAATTCTCAAAAAGAATACTCTAACTATATCTATAATTGGATATATAAGAACTGAAATAACAAAAATTATTTTATTTAAATCATATTGTGGTTTTATAATGTAATTAGGGGATAGAATTTCCAAGACATATATTGCAACAAGTCCACCAAGAAACAATGACCCTGAATCTCCAAGAAAAATTTTATTTTTTTTTCTCAAATTAAAATATATTAATGGAATAATACTTGATAGTATTATGATTGAAAAGTAAAAAAATCTCGATTGACCATTAGAAAAAAATTCAAATGAAAATATAAATATTGAAATTATTAAACAGGCTAGCGTATCAATACCATCAATAAAATTTATTGCATTTATTATAGCCACAATAATAAATATTGTAAAAACTTGAGCAAAAATTCTATTAAGCTCGAAAACACCAAGGATTCCGTGAAAATTATCAATTATTAGTCCGTAATCAATTAATATCTTTGCTGTTATTATCTGAAATAGGAATTTCAGTTTGAAGTCTACATCATAAATGTCATCATATAATCCAACTATCAATAATATACTCAAAGGAATTAGCAATGAATAATCAAAGATTTCAATTTGATTAAGGTAAAAATAAATGGAAATAATTAAAGAACTTAAAAAGATTGCTATCCCTCCAGATCTAGTTGCTTTAGTTTTATGAGATGATCTTTTTAATATTGGATCGTAAAGTTGTTTTTTAAAAAAATACTTTTGAATAGATATTAATAAAATGGAACTTAACAGAGAGGAAGCTATTGGAATATATACGTTCAAAACAGTATTATAATTTCTCTAATTTATAAAATCATAAATTAATATAGTATTTACTGATAAAATTTATCAATAAAAATTGTTATTTAACATAAATTAAGTACTTTTGTTACTTGATTATATGTGAATTATGTTAAATCAGCTAATAACTTCAAAGACTCGTCTGAGACTATTAATAAAGTTTTTTATCTCCCAAGCTAACAAGGGGTACTTAAATGGACTTGCGAATGAAATGGGAGAGTCAACAAATTCTATAAGAAAAGAACTAAATCATTTGTATGATGCAGGTTATTTAAAAAAAGTTAAACAAGATAATAAGGTTGAATATCAGGTTGACACTTCACACCCTCTCTATGAAGCTCTAAAAAAGATTGTTTTTAAACATTTGGGTTTAGAAGATTTAGTTGAAGTTGTATTAGAGAGGATGGGTGATGTTAATAACATACTTTTGATCGGGGATTATGCAAAAGGGGTTGATTCAGGTAATATTGAAGTTTTTTTGATTGGTGATGATCTTAATTTTAACTATATATCTCAACTTGAAAGTAAATTAGAAAAATTAATCGGTAGAAATGTAAGTTTTTATCTTTCGTCCAGTATACCCAATAATCAATTTCACATTAAGCTATATTCTAAAGATTAACTAGTATGAGGCCAATAGAAATTTCAAAAAGACCATGGGGGAAATACTCAGTTTTGATTAACGACTTTAAGTTTAAGCTGAAAATAATAGAGGTAAATCCAGGTCACAGATTAAGTTATCAGTTTCATAACAAAAGATCTGAAGTATGGGTAGTTGTTAATGGATCATGTGAAGTGACAATTGATGGTGAAATAAAAAATCTCAAATACGGAGATAGTATTAGTATCAATAAAAAGTCAAAACATAGGATATATAATAATTCTAAGAATATTCTTCAGTTTGTCGAAGTTCAGACGGGAAGTTATTTTGGAGAGGATGACATAGTAAGAATTGAAGATGATTACAACAGGGTAAAATGAAAAAAAAAGGAATAATTGTTTCAGGATATTTTAATCCATTACATAAAGGGCATATAGAATACTTTCATAGAGCAAAAAAACTTGGTGATGTACTTTTTGTGATTGTAAATAATGATTTTCAAAGAGAATTAAAAGACTCAAAAGAGTTCATGAGTGAAGAGGAAAGACTTCTTATTGTTAATGAACTTAAAGTCACAGATAAATCATTTCTATCTATAGACAAGGATAGATCAGTCTCTAATACAATTGAGTATATTCATACTAGATATTCTTCGACCTTCAACCTTTATTTTGTAAATGGTGGTGATCAGTCAAATAAATCAATTCCTGAAAAATTTATTTGTGATAAACTTAACATAAAAATGATTGATAATCTAGGGGACAAAATTCAATCATCCTCCTGGCTTTTAAATAAATAATATGAGAATTAAAAATATATGTTGTATAGGTGCTGGTTATGTTGGGGGGCCAACAATGGCTGTGTTTGCTTCTAAATGTCCTGATATAAAAATCACAATAGTTGATAATAATCATGAGAAAATTAAATTATGGAACAGTAATAATTTAAAGAATCTACCTGTTTATGAACCAGGACTTTCAAAAATTATAAAACAAACAAGAAATAAAAATCTATTTTTTTCTACTGAAATAGATAATGCAATTAATGAGTCAGATATGATCTTTATTTCAGTTAATACCCCAACTAAGACTGATGGAAAGGGAAAAGGACTTGCAGCAGATCTTACTTTCGTTGAGAATTGTGCAAAAAATATTGGGGAGGTTGCAAAATCAAATAAAATTATTGTTGAAAAATCTACACTTCCTGTAAGAACAGCTGAAAAAATTAAAGAAATTTTAAACTCTACAAATAAATTTAATGTTAAATATGAGATTCTATCTAACCCCGAATTTCTAGCTGAGGGTACAGCGATTGATGATTTACTTTATCCTGACAGAGTTTTAATTGGAGGGGATAATTCGGATAGTGGTAAAAAAGCTATAAAATTATTGCAAGAAATTTATCAAAGATGGATTCCAAAAGAAAAAATTATTACAACCAACGTATGGTCATCTGAGTTATCAAAATTAGTCTCCAACGCTTTTCTAGCTCAAAGAATTTCATCAATTAATTCGATTTCAGCACTATGTGAAAAAACTGAGGCAAATGTAGAAGAGGTTGCTCTTGCAGTTGGAATGGATTCGAGAATTGGTTCAAGTTTTTTAAAATCATCGATTGGTTTTGGGGGGAGTTGTTTTAAAAAAGATATTTTAAATCTTGTATATATTTCAAGAAGCTATGGTTTGACTGAAGTGGCAGACTATTGGGAAAACGTAATAAAAATAAATAATTATCAAACAAACAGATTTGGAAATAAAATTCTTCAAATTATAAATTCTGATTCTGAAAAAAATGAGATATCAATTCTAGGCTGGGCATTTAAAAAAGATACAAATGATTCAAGAGAATCAGCATCAATCTATTTATCAGAGCAATTATTGAAGAGTGGTCTTAAAGTTAAAGTCTATGATCCAAAGGTTTCAAAATCAAGGATTATTCACGATTTAAAGACTGTATTTCAAATCAAAAAATTAAACAATAATCAAATTAAAAAATACTTAGCAAATATATCCATCTATAAAAATGTTTATGAAGCTACGTATGAGTCAGGCATAATTGCTATATCTACAGAATGGGAAGAATTTAAAAAATTAGATTGGAGCAGAATATACACTAATATGAAAAAGCCAGCTTGGATTTTTGATGGTAGAAACTTACTCAACAATTTGGAGTTGAAGAAATTAGGATTTAAAACCTTTTTTATAGGTCAAGCATGAAAAAAATTAAAATTGGAGTTATTGGGCTCGGATATGTTGGACTACCTTTATCTGTTATTTTATCAGAAAAATATAAAGTCAAAGGATTTGACATTGATAAAAATAGAGTTGGGAAGCTGAATATCGGAATTGACGAAACAAAGGAGGTATCAAAAGAAGCTTTGGATAAGTCTCTAAATAATAATTTATCAATTACATCAGACATCAATTATATATCAGATTCTAATATTTATATTATTACAGTACCTACGCCCATTGATTCATTGAATAAACCAGACTTATCTCCTTTAATCAATGCTTCTATATCTGTTGGTAAAATAATTACTAAGGGAAATATAGTAATATACGAAAGCACAGTTTATCCCGGATGTACAGAAGAAGTATGTGTTCCAATCCTAGAAAAACATAGTGGATTAATTTATAACCATGACTTCTTTTGTGGCTACTCACCAGAGAGAATAAATCCTGGTGATAAGAAACATACCGTAGATAAAATTATTAAGGTTACCTCAGGTTCAACAAATGAAGCAGCTAAAATAATTGATAAATTATATTCATCTGTAATTAAAGCCGGTACTCACAGAGCCTCATCGATTAAAGTTGCAGAAGCAGCAAAAGTCATAGAAAATTCACAGCGAGACATAAACATTGCGTTCATCAATGAATTAGCTAAAATTTTTAGTAAGCTTGATATAGATACACATGAAGTCCTAGATGCAGCTTCTACTAAATGGAATTTTCTAAATTTTAAACCAGGACTAGTTGGGGGTCATTGTATTGGAATAGACCCATATTATTTAGCTGAAAAATCATTATTAGCAGGACATAACCCAGAAATTATTTTAGCCGGAAGAAAAGTTAATGATTCAATGGCGGATTTTATAGCCGAAGAATTTATTTCATTGATAAAAGAAAATCACAAGTCCGTTGATGGGTTGAATGTTTTAGTAATGGGTGTCACATTTAAAGAAAATTGTACTGATTTTAGGAATACAAAAGTAATTGATCTTGTTAAAAAAGTCCAAGAGTATCAAATTTCTATAGATCTCTATGATCCTTTGGTTAACAAGGAGTCATTCAATCAAGAATTTGATACACCAGTATATAATGAATTACCGAAGTTAAAGTATGATGGAATTATTTTAGCAGTATCTCACGAAGTTTTTAAAAAAATTGATCTGGCTGAATTAAAAAAAAATGAAAAGTCAGTTGTCTATGATATTAAAGGTTTTTTTGATCGTGGAAAAATAACAAAAAGGTTATAGGTGAATATATTTAAACCCATATACGACGTTTTTAAATACAATAAAATATATGAAATGTATTTAGGGTTAAGAATATACCTAATTTATTTTCTTTCTTTTTTAGCATCTTTATTTGAGGGAATAGGTATAATAATGTTATTACCATTGTTAGAGTCAATGGATAATTCAGATAGCTCGATTATTCAAGATAGTGGTATAAATAAGTTTCTATATAATTTAATTGAATTACTAGGCCTATCAGATTCTATTTTATCAATATTAATTTTAATCTCTTTGGCTTTCATTTTTAAAGGAGTAATTACATTTTTTGCGCTCGGCTATAATGCTTTTTTAGTAGGGAAACTGTTAGAGGAAATCAAATCTAAGTTATTTGAACTTTACACAAAAATGAATTATGGGTATTACACTTCAAAAAACACAGGTGATTTCATTAATATAATTAATGAGCAGCCAACAAAAGCACTTGAAGCATTCAAACAACTTACACTATTAGGCTCATATTTAATCAATACTATAATTCTAATTATACTTGCATTTTTTATGACCTTTACTTTTGGAGTTATGGCTACAGCTCTTGGTATATTTTTACTTGTATTATTTCTTAAAATGAACTCTTTTGTTCAATCTTTATCAAGAATAGCTGCCAAGGAAAATGGTATATTAAATAAATGGCTAATTCAAACTTTACACGGGTTTAAATATTTAGTTTCTACTAATCAAATCAGTAACTTAAAAAGTTTTGTAAATAATTCAATTTCAATCTTAACATCAACGCAAATAAAATCTGGAATTGCAGCAGCATTTACACAATCAGTTAGAGAGCCTATTGCTGTTTTATTTATTATGATAATTGTTTTTTTACAACTATTTATTTTTGGACTAAGACTTGAACCTATATTAGTATCAATAGCTCTATTTTATAGAGCATTAAATTCTACTTTAGCCGTTCAAAGTTCTTTTCAAGCAACATTTCAAAATATTGGGAGTATGGAGCTTGTTCATGAGGAGTTTGTTAATCAAGATTTACATAAGTCTAAAAATGGTAATTTTCAAGTTTCCAAATTTAAAGACTCAATAAAATTCAAAGATGTTGAATTTAAATACAATAATAATGAAAAAGGGTCAATAGATTGTATTTCATTATCAATCCCACATAAAAGTACCGTTGCCATTGTTGGTGAATCGGGATCAGGTAAGACTACATTAGTTGACTTGATAGCACTTACATTAGAGGATTATAAAGGATCAATACTGATTGATGGAATTTCGGCAAATAAAATAGACAAGTCTAGTTGGAGAAAACAAATTGGATACGTTTCACAAGATACTCTAATATTTGATGATACAATTGCAAATAATATTTGTATGTGGAAAGGAAACATATCAAATGATCAAAGATTATTAGATGATATAAAAAATGCCGCTATGCAAGCTAATATTCTAGATTTTATCAACTCTTTACCAAATGGATTTAATACTGTTGTAGGTGACAGAGGAGTACTATTGTCGGGGGGTCAGAAACAAAGAATTTTTATTGCAAGAGAATTATTTAGAAAACCTGATCTTCTTATACTTGATGAAGCAACCAGTGCATTAGACTCTGAATCTGAAAAAAGTATTCAAGAAAGTATAAACTGTTTGAAAGGAAAAATTACAGTTATTATTATTGCACACAGACTTTCAACAATTAAAAAAGCAGATAAGATTTTTTTATTAGAAAAAGGAAAAATTATAGAATCAGGAACTTATCAACAATTAAAAAATAATAATGAATCAAAGTTTAGCAAACTTGTAAACTTACAAGTTCTTTAATAAATCATGAATAAAATTATACCATATGGTAAACATAGCATAACTGATGAGGACATAAAATCGATAATAGAAGTTCTTAAATCAGATAATATTACTCAAGGACCTAAAATTTCTGAATTCGAGAAAAAATTTGCAACCTATGTTGGCTCTAAATATGCTATAGCAGTTTCTTCTGGAACTGCAGCTCTTCACCTCTGCGCTCTTTCTCTTGGAATAAAAAAGGGAGATAAAATAATCACAACACCCAATACTTTTATTGCTTCTGCAAACTGTATAAGATATTGTGGAGGAGAAGTTGTGTTTTCAGATATTGATCCAACAACATTTTTATTAGATATACATAAAGTTAGAAAGTTATTGGAATCCAGCCCATCAGGAACGTATAAAGGAATAATACCCGTAAATTTTGCAGGACTTCCTGTAAATCTTGAAGAATTTAGAAGTTTGGCAGATGAATTTAATTTATTTATAATTGAGGACTCATGTCATTCACCAGGAGGCTTCTTCTATGATTCAAAAAATAGAAAACAAAAATCTGGAAATGGAAATTTTGCTGATCTATCTATATTCTCTTTTCATCCAGTAAAACATATTGCGTGTGGAGAAGGAGGAATGATAACAACTAACAATATTGAGTTAAGGGATAAAATTTTAAACCTTAGAACTCATGGCATTCAGCAAAACCCTAAATTACTTAAATCAAATCATGGTCCGTGGTATTATGAAATGCAAGAATTAGGCTATAATTATAGGATGACAGATATTCATGCTAGCCTTGGAATTAGTCAACTTAATAGAGCTGAAAAAAATTTAACGAGGAGAATATCAATTGCTAAAAAGTATTACATTGCTTTTCAAGACTCTCCATTTATAATATCTCAACCAGGTTATGTAAAAGGACACGCTTACCACTTATATGTAATAGAAGTTAAACAACGAGATGACCTCTTTAATTATTTAAGAGATAATCAAGTTTATTGTCAGATTCATTATATACCTGCTCACTTAATGCCTTATTATAAAAAACTTGGATATCGTGAAGGAGATTTTAAAATAGCAGAAGAATATTATTCTCGATGTTTGACTATTCCAATATACCCATCACTCTCGGATGAAGAGCAGGACTATATAATAGATATGATTAAAAATTTTTATAATGAATAATTTAGCTATAATACCAGCTAGAGCCGGGAGTAAGAGAATTCCGAATAAAAATATCAAAGATTTTTTTGGTAAGCCAATAATTTATTATCCAATATATGAGGCGTTATCTTCAAAAATTTTTTCTGAGGTGATGGTCTCAACGGATAGTACCGAAATAGCAAAATTATCTGAAAAGTCTGGAGCAAAAATCCCTTTTATCAGATCTCAGAAAAATTCTGATGACCACGCTATACTCCCAGATGTAATTGAAGAAGTACTAAGTGAATATAAAAAATTAGGAAAATATTTTGATAATATCTGTTGTATCATGCCTACAAATCCTTTTTTAACAAGTTATATTTTGACTGATAGCTTTAAAAAATTTAAAGAGGGTAATGGTGAATCTATGATTGCAGTAAAAAAAATAAGTACACCAATAGAAAAGACTTATGAATTAAAAAATAATATGCTTTTTCCTTTGTTTAAGGACCATTTTAAAACAAGAACTCAAGACTTAAAGCCAAAATATTCAGATGCTGGTTCTTTCTTTTGGGTAACAATGGAAGCTTTTAATGAATATAAGAGGGGAATTACAGATCAAACTATTCCCTATATACTCGATGAATCACAAGTTCAGGATATTGATAATCTAGATGATTGGAAGTTAGCAGAATTAAAATATAAGATTTTAAATTATGAATAATTTTTTAATTAGAGTTGACGCAAATGAAGAGATTGGGTGGGGACACTTATATAGATGTGTGTCAATCTCTAAACAATTAAAGAAGTTAGATAAAAAGTCTACTTTTCTTATAAAGTTCTATACTTCGGAAGTATTAGAATATCTTAATATCCATACGATTAATTATATTTTGCTAGATGAATTAGAACCTCTACCATTCAATCAGTTTTTGAATGACTTAAAAGAAATTAAAAAAATAGATGTCGTTATTTTAGACATTACCCATTCTCTCTATTTAAATAAAACAGAATTATTAGAACAGCATCTAAGCAGTTTTAGTGAACAATTCTTTACGGTGTTATTCTCAGAGTTAAACCATCAAAATTTTAACTGTGATATTTTTATTAGCCCATATTTAGGATCAATATCTTCTCTGGATAACTCTGAAAGACTTCTTATTGGCGAATCATATTTTATATTAAGAGATGAATTTATCACAAAAGGGCAGAGTTATAAAGTTAAGAAAGATATAAATCATATTGCAATTACAATGGGAGGAAGCAACCCATCAAATTCAATTGAGATTGCAGTAGAATCAGTAGCTATTTCAAAATTTAAAGGAAAATGTAAAATTATTATGGGAAAAAATGCTTCAATTGATAAAAAAAGAATAGATCAAATTATTGAGGAATCAAAGATAAATTTTGACTTTGTATATGAAGGTGAGTTTAGTTCTTTATTATTAGAAGCAGATATTGTTTTTACAAATAGTGGTTTAACTAAATATGAAGCATTATTCCTTGGTATACCAACTTTTGCATTTTCAATTAATAGTAATCATGCAGAAATAATGGACATATTTCAAAACGAAACAGAAAGCATAAAACATATTGGGAATATTAATTCCATAGAGACAATATATATATCAAATCAGTTGAATGAGTTTATGGAAGACCATAATTTAAGAGATGATATGTCAAAAAGAGGGAAAAAGCTTATTGATGGAAAAGGCTCTGAGCGAGTTATAAAAAAGATATTAGAAAAATATAAAGAAAAAGTATATGAAAAATAAAATTATTCTATTTGGGACGGGAGAAATCTCTGAACTTGCATATTTCTACTTTACAAATGATAGTGAGTATGAAGTTGTGGCTTTTTGTTGTGATAAAGAGTATATAAAAGGTGACTCATTTTGCGACTTACCATTATTTTCATTAGAAGAAATTCAACAAAAATTTCCTTCAAATAAATTTAAAATGCATGTTGCATTAAGTTATTCCAAACTTAATAAAATTAGAGAGGAAAAGTATTTGCAAGTAAAAAAAATGGGGTATAATCTAGTTAATTATATCTCGAGTAAAAGTTTTTTTTGGAATGACCTTAAAATTGGAGATAATTGTTTTATTCTTGAAAATCAGACAATACAACCAAAGGTAACAATTGGTAATAATGTAATGATTTGGAGTGGTAATCATCTAGGTCACGGATGTAATATTGATGATCATACCTATTTAAGTAGTCATATTTGTATTAGCGGTCACACAAACATAGGTAAAAGATGTTTTATTGGTGTAAACTCACACTTTAAAGACTTTATTAATATTGGAGATGATGTAGTTATTGGCATGGGATCTAACGTAAATAAAGATATAGATTCTGGGAGTCTTGTTATTGGTTCAAAATCTGAAATTCTTTCAAAAGATAACTTAATTACGAAAAAGATATTAAAAAGTTATTTTAATTTATAGGTATATGACAAATGAAACTTGGACAAAAAAAGGATTAATTATTTATCCTCAAATAAATAAAAAATGGATGCAATCTCATGCAATGATCCCCACTATACTTTATTTACAAGATAATCTTTATAGGGTATATTTTTCTGGAAGGGACTGTCACAATAGATCAATAATTGGTTATGCTGAGTTTGAAATATTAAATCATGAAATAAATGTTTTAAGGTATTCTGATAAACCAGTTTTAAGTATTGGTGATAGAGGTTGTTTTGATGATAACGGAGTAACACCGTCATCAATAGTTGTAGATAAGGAATCAATATATATGTTTTATATAGGATGGAATTCTGGGAATTCAACCACTAGGATGTCACTAATAGCAGGTTTAGCAAGAAGTTTTAATAAAGGTTTAACGTTTGATAGGGTATCTAAAGCACCATTACTTGAAAGAACTGATAGAGAGCCTTATTCAATACTTACAGCACCTTTTGTATTATACAGTAAAACAAAAAAAATTTATGAGATGTGGTATGTATCATGTGAGGGATGGAAGAATAAAGACTTACCAACATATAATATAAAATATGCATACTCAAGTGATTGTGTAAATTGGACAAGAGAGGGTAAAATTTGTATAGATTTTTTAAATAAAAATGAAACAGCTTTAGCTAGGCCATATGTTTTACATGAAAATAATTTATATAAAATGTGGTTTTCTCATAAAAGTCTTAATCAAACTTATAAAATAGGATACGCAGAATCTGTAGATGGAATTAATTGGAAAAGAATTAATAATAATGAGTTAAGTACTGGAGATATAGATCAATGGGACTCAGATATGGTAGAATATTCATGTGTTTTTAATCATGGAGATTATAAGTTCATGTTATACAATGGTAATGAGTATGGTAAAAATGGAATTGGATATGCTGTAAAAAATAATATATCATGATAATAGCAATAATGCAACCTACTTTTATTCCTTGGATAGGATATTTCGATATGATTGATAAAGTAGATTCTTTCATATTCCTAGATCATGTTCAATTATCTAAAAGAAGCTGGCAAGTAAGAAATAAAATTAAATTCAATGATCAAGAAAAATTGATATCTATTCCAATTAAAAAAGAAAAGAATAGAGATAGCACTTATATTTTAGATGCACAAATTGATTATTCTGGCTCATGGGATACAAAATTTTTAGATCTCTTAAAATTAGAATACAATAATTCAGAATTTTATCAAGAAGTATCAGAAATTATAATCAAAGTACTTCAACAAAAACCTAAATACTTATCTGATTTAAATATTAACCTTATAACTAATATATCACTTAATATAGGTGTTGAATCTAAATTTATAAGAAGTTCAGAACTTAAACCTTCTGGTAAAAAAGACAAAATGTTAGTTGATATATTAAAAAAGTTTAACTGCAATAAATATTTATCAGCTCCTGGTTCTTTTAGTTATATCGAGAGAAACAATCCCGGTGGTGAATTTAGTAGAAATAATATTGATTTGTTTTACCATGTTTACAATCATCCTCAATATAGCCAACTGGGAGCTAACTTTATTTCTCATTTATCTATTTTAGACTTACTATATAATGTAGGTTTAAAAAAGTCGTTAAGTACTATTATAAAAGGTCGAAACAGAAATATACACTTTAAAGAGTTTAAAAATTTAAAATTAAATCTAAATGAAAGATGAAAAGGTATTCATAATAGCAGAGATGTCTGCTAATCATGGAAATGATATAGAAGTTGCCAAAGAGACTATTAGAGCTGCGAAAAGAGCAGGTGCTGATGCTATTAAGTTACAAACTTATAAGCCAGAAACAATCACATTAAATCATAAGAGTGATAACTTTTTAATAAAAACAGGAGGAGTTGGAGATGGTACTTATTTATATGACTTATATAAGGAGGCCCATTTACCATGGGAGTGGCATAAAGAACTATTTAATTTAGCAAAAGAAGAACAAATTATTTGTTTTTCGTCTCCATTTGACTTTTCAGCTGTTGACCTTCTTGAAAAACTAAATTCTCCAATATATAAAATTGCCTCATATGAGATTACAGATATTCCACTAATTAAGTATGTAGCATCAAAGAGAAAGCCTGTCATCATATCAACTGGATGTGCTACATTCAAAGATATTGAGCTGGCAATTAGTACAATTCGTGCAGAAAAAAATAATGATATTACAGTCCTAAAATGTACATCAGCATATCCGTCACCTATTTCGGATGCTAATATAAATATGATTAAAAAATACAAAGATGATTTTAATGTAAATGTCGGAATATCTGATCATACAAAAGGCATCACAGTTCCTATAGCTTCAGTTGCTATTGGAGCAAAAGTAGTAGAGAAGCATTTTATTCTTGATAAAAGTATAGGTGGTTACGATGTGTCATTTTCTTTAGATGAAAATGAATTCACTAATATGGTTAAAGAAATTAGAAATGTTGAAAAAGCACTTGGAAATGTTTCTTACACTTTATCTAAAAATCAGATTCAGGGAAAAAAATACTCTAGATCACTCTTTGTTATTAAGGATATAAAAAAAGGTGAATTATTTAGCTATCAAAATATAAGGAGTATTAGACCAGGCAATGGATTACATCCAAAGTTATTAGAGAGTATCATAGGAAAAAAATCTACTATGGATATTAGTAAAGGCGATCCTTTGAAAATAAAACATATTGATAGACTTAAAAATTAAAGACAATAGTTTAAAAATAATATCAAATGATAAAAAAAAATATTTCAAAATTATATAGGCCAAGTTCTTTTTGGGAAGATGCTGCAACTAAAATTAAAAATGAGATAGATGAAAATGGAATTGAAAACTTTAGAAGACTAAAAACACCACTTTCATTTTTTGTGCCAACTTATGGTATGCCTGGAAATAGTTTTGACAATAAAATTGAGAAAAAAATTATTGAAATAATTCAAAAAGAGGGTAATAAAAAACAAGAACTATATATTAAAAATTGGATCTCAGGTGAAACTCAAGCTCGATCAGACTATAGGGTTTTTTCAGCATCTCTTAAAAACGATCTTCAATTTAATTTAAAAAACTTTTCTGAAAGTAGCTATGGTAATCCAATTGAACATTTTACGTTTGATAATAAAAAGTATAGTAGGTCTTCACTTAATTACCTTTTAGGATTAAGTTTTTTAAATAAATATTTAGATAATACAGATAAAATTGATACTGTAATGGAAATCGGGGGAGGATTTGGAACACTTGGTGAAATTTTAAGTTTTTCTAAAAATAAAAAATATATTGATTTGGATATTTATCCAAGTAGTCAGATTGCCCTAAGCTATTTAAAAAACATATATGGTAATAGTATTAATGAATCTC